>VOFK01004342.1_pt1:67500-269423 | contig 269423 bp, 344 predicted proteins | sample 5384121 | NCBI WGS metagenome assembly VOFK01 (sample SAMN12384730, study PRJNA508395) | human gut metagenome | isolation source: healthy gut J | host: Homo sapiens | reverse complement strand
ACATCACAGCCTGTCCTCCGAACTGTTCAAGGTGCGTTACGCGCGCGTCTATATGTCACCGGTGCGCAGTGTTGTCGAAAAATATATTGTTCACACTCACTCCTGCGCCTTCAGCTTCGCGAAAGAAAAACGACTGTCTCGCCGTCGCGCTGAGCGATATTTGTCACTTTAAAAACACCATTTATTAACGCGTGTTATAATTGCGACGTCTTTTACGGTTCGCTTCTTTAATGCCCAACGCCGCCTCATCTCGTATCGCTTTAATACTGCCCAGGCGCGAATGCGAATTGTGTTCTGCGTCACACATAAAGACAGCGCGCCGCAAATCTTTCCCTCTGCCATGGCTCTTTGAGGGCCCTTTATGCCACCGCACAGATAAGCATGTCGTTTGCATCGGTTGCTTGCTGAGTCACGTATTCCCTGTTTTTTCATATTCCAGCCCTCCGTTTATTGTCCCTATAAAATTTATATGTGCCAGCGTTCAATTGTAACCGCTTTTTATATTTGCCCTTTAATTTTTTGAAAAGCGCTGTGGTATAATTACAAATTATAAAACAAAATTCAGTCAGGAAATATGGACGTAAACGTCGGTGATATACTGATGATGAAAAAACAGCATCCGCGGCGGCAAAAAGATTTGAGGTTCTGCGCGTAGGCATGGATTTTTTAAAATACGCTGTAATAACATGCGGCAGGAAGTTATGGTTCCACAGCAGGGCGGAGCGAAATATAAAAATCGAGGGCAATACTCCGCCTGTAAAAGTAAATTTAACGGAGAAAATAAATGATAGAAAAAAATTAAAGAAATCGGCAGCATTATGATGAGCTGCAAAAGGCTTTATTGTCTGATCTCAGGTGGTTTGCAGACCGTGAGGTATATACCGCTCTTATGCGCGAGCGCATAAGCGCTGACGCCGATAATAAGAAAGTATAATGAATATGCATCTCTGAGCAAAGCTATAGGAGGCTTGCGAGGGGCTGCTTGGCTCTCCAGAAACGGACGCCGGAGCTGCGTGCGCTTGCTGAGGAGACAATGCTTGCCGCCCAGGCAGGCTCTTGCCGAGGTGTGAGAAGGAGCAAAAATACTGCTGCTCCCGCGTGAGTGGGGCGACGATAAAAAGCGTGGTAGTAGAAATCCGCGGCGGTGCGGGCGGCGAGAGCTGCTCTTTGCGTCAGACCTTTTCGTATGTACACAATGTACGCCGAGACAAAAGGCTATAAATACCTGTATCTTTATGAAACCGAAGCTTGGCGAACAAAGGAAATTTCATTTTTCGGTAAGCGGAGGGCGCCTATTCGCGCTATAAGTTTGAAAACGGCGTTCACCATTGTCCAGCGATTTCGGGGAGCGAGAGAGCGGCACTTTGAATGATAAAATTGTTAAATGTATATCTGAAAGAATAGAAATGGATGGTCAGGGGAGGCGTTTTATAATCATGAAGATAGATAGAAAAAAAATGAATGGAACGTCTGAATTTATCATACCGGGATTTGTGGGTATTATGATCTTCGTGATCATACCGCTTGTGGATGTATTTATATCATCGTTTCAGAAATCAGGAACGGGGAAGCTTTGCCGGTCTGCAAAATTATGCTCTGGTTATGGAGAATGATGCATTCCGGCTGGCGGCAGGCAACTCTATACGTTTTGAACTTGTGAGTGTACCTTTGCTGATCGTTATCTCGCTGGTAGTGGCTATAGAGGTTCATGGAATGAAAAATAATATTATGAAATTTGCATTTCTTATCCCGATGGCGATTCCGTCAAATTCCCTCACTGTAGTATGGCGTATATTATTTGATGATCAGGGGCGTGGTGAATAATATGATCATAAGGTGGGGACTTGGCGAACCGGTAAGCTTCTTTTCCGGCAGGGGCAGTTTTTCTGGCTGTTTGTATGCAGATTTATATTTAAAAATATTGGATATAACATGTTGATCTGGCTGTCGGGTTTGTCTGTAATTCTGGTGGAGATATATGACGCGGCAAAAGTTGATGGGAGCTGGCAGATTTACACAGATCTGGAAGATCACGCTTCCAAATATCAGGAGACCGTTTTTTATCATTAGCTATGCTGTCGGTTGTAAATTCGCTGAAGATTTTTCGTGAACAGTATCTTATGGCAGGAGGATATCCAGATATGATGATATATCAGATTCAGCATATATTTAATAACTGGTTTGAGAAGCTGGAGATCAGCAAGCTGACAGCAGGAGCGGTTCTGACTGCGCTGGTGTTCTTTGGTGTGATATTGATCATAAAGTGTATATGTCTTACAGACTGGTATGGTGTGAAGTTAAAAATCCGTAGGGGATTCTTATTAAGAAAACCAAAGCAACAAGAAAGAGGGGAAGGGGTGCAGATGAGATGGGTTTCAAAGGGCGTACATTTGTCCATAAAGTTTTTCGTGCTTATGGGCGCAGCATTGTCCGTTCTGCCATTGGTGTTTCTGATCGGCGGAGCATTTATGGGAGAATCGGAGCTTGAACAGATCGCAGCTCCTGTTATAAGCGGAGGTTCAGGTTATGCTTCCTGGCATTTCATTCCTTTATATCCGACATTTAAGAATATAATCGAGCTGTTGTTTGATACACCGGAATACTATGTGCTTTTCTGGAATTCTGTGAAGATCGTGGGCGTTATACTTATCGGACAGCTTGTGTTTGCTGTTCCTGCGGCGTGGGGGCTTGCCAGAAGCCGGAACAGGCTGTCGAAGATTATATATGGGTTATATGTGTTCTGTATGATCCTGCCATTTCAGGTGACGATGTTATCCCAGTATCTGGTGTTGAACAGGTTGAATATGATAAATACACATTGGGCGGTCATACTGCCATTTGTGTTCTCTACATTCCCTATATTTATTATGTACAGTGCATTTGAACAGGTTCCTGATTCGGTGATAGAGGCTGCCAGACTGGATGGAGCGGGTGGCTTTAAGGTCTTTATCTATATGGCGGTTCCGATAGCAAAAAGAGGGATTCTTGCAGCAGTGATACTGGGATTTCTTGAGTACTGGAATATCGTGGAGCAGCCGGTGGTATTTTTAAAGGACAAATATCTGTTGCCATTATCGGTATATCTGCCGGATGTGACTGGGGGAAGTGCAGGAAAAGCATTTGCATTTGCTCTGTTCAGCTGTATTCCTTCTCTTATCATATTTTATATCGGAAAAGATATTCTGGCAGAGGGCATATCCATAGGATCTGCGGATGACTAATCGCAGGGTAATTTACAGGGAGAAAATGATATGAAACGGAAAAAAGGATTTAGGATCGTAAGAATTATAATAATATTTCTGGTAATCGTTGTTGCAGGAACTGTTATGTCAAGATTTGCAAGCAGCACCTTGACGCCCAAGGTAGAGATTATGTATGCATCATCCGGCAGTATATCAAGGGATGTCGTACAGGATGTGATGATCGAGGGCGACAGCAGGGCTCCTGTATACAGTTATCCTGATCTCATGGTTCAGGCAATATATGTGCATACGGGAAGTTATGTAAAGAAAGGAGACAGGCTTATGAAGATCGGGACAGGAGAGCTTTCATCCATATATCTGACGAAAAAACTTGAGCGGAAGAATCTGAAGGAACAATATGTGTACGCATGGGGAGATGAGAGAGCGTTAGTGGAAGAGAATATTGCGGATGTGGACAGACAGCTGAATTATCTGGAAAAAGCTGACCACAAATGAGGGTGTCATATATTCCGAGGTGGAGGGGCTTATATCAGAGGTTCGGGTGGATGTAGGAAGCAGAACCACAGAGGAGGCAGCATTTGTGGTTATGGAGAGCTCGGATGAATATACAGTACGAATCCCGGTAACGAGTGAGCAGAAGCGTTATATAGAAAAAGGAGATAAAGTTATTCTTCATATAAATGATACCAGTGTGAATACGGAAGTAACGGCAGTATACAGTGATACCACAAATGAGCAGGGGTATATCGTGGAGACGGTTATATCCGGTGAACTGGTAAATGTAGGAGACAGTGTTCTGGCAGATATCTCCCATCAGTCTGAGAAATATGATTTTATCGTTCCGGTGTCCGCGATATATGCAGATGTTGTAGGTTCGTATGTGCTTGTAGAGAGATCAAAGGATACGATCCTTGGAACAGAGCTTGTGGCTGCAAAAGTATATGTGACGGTAGGAGATACAAATAATTATGAAGTAGGAATTAAGAAAAAGTTCCCTGACAGGCGACGACAGGATCATAACCAGTTCGGACAAGAAGATCGAAGCAGGGGATACGGTTCGGGAGAAATAGAGGGGTTGACGATGAAACGATTTGTGATTGGTATACTGGGAGCTGCTTTATTATCAGGTATGGCGGTGTGGAATATCATACATGCGGAATATATCAGCGGAACTTATGATAATGACAGAAATTATGCGTATCTTACGACAGGACAGGTCACATATAACAAAATGAAAAATGAAGACTATATAAAAGGCACATATCTTATTGACAGGGATGTATCGGTAACAGGTAATGGCGTATATAAGCAGATCACGGCAGATATAGTAACTGTAGATTTTGACGTGGAGGATATGCTCGGTATAAGTGGAAGACTGGCAGAAAAAATGATATGGGCGGATGTATTATAAGCAGCGGGCTGGCATATCATGTGTTCGGAAGTATTTATGCTACAGGGTATACGGTGACAGTCCAAGGTGTTGATCATGTTGTGCGGTCAGTAACGGATTCAGAGGATAACTTTATATTGATTCAGGCAGGTCAGGAACGTGGAGAAGACTGGGAGCTTGTTGAGCATAGAGAAATAAGTGGTCTGGTGATCGATATATCGGAGGAGAACTACAGAGGGGAGTATGCCACAGAGGTCGGTGAACACCATGGCTATAGTTCGGACTGTTACTATGTAACGGACTACCTGAATATTTTACCGAATATAAATCTGCCTGCAAAGTGGTCAGACTTTGATTTCTGGGCGGAGTCGTCCAGTGAATGGAAGCAGATGTCGGAGAGAAGATTATATGCTGATAAGGATGTGTTTGAAATATTTTATTATAGGCAGAGGCAGCAGTTGAACCTGTACAGATGGCGCAGCGTTATATCCGTTATTTTATTAGCAGGCTGGTGTGTGACGACTAGATTATGTATAAAATACGGGAAACACACAAAAAGCGTATAAAATTCTCATGTATTTATTGACTTTTTATATCCGATATTAATATAAAGCATATATGATATTTGGCAAAGCATTCTAAAGGATGTGACGCAGAGCTATAGGGCCTGTAAAATGGCAGCCAGTTGCATTTTTACTAAACGAACATTGCTGGAACTGGGCAATGTTTTTTCTTTTATACTGTATGCGCGCCTCTTTTCCGATATTGAGAGGGGGAGAAGCCCTTCTGTTTCCGGAACAGCCGGCTGAAATATAACTGGTCATCATATCCTACGACCTTGGCTATTTCATTTATAGAATAGTTCGTCTGTTCTAAGAGAAGCTGGGCGTTGTTGATCCGACGGGATACGATGAACTGCATCGGGGTCATGCCTGTGTATTTCTTGAAATTCCGTATGAACCAGCTCACGCTCATTCCTCTTGATTCGGCATATTGTTCTATGCTGATGTCTTTATTATAGTTTCCATTAAAGTAGGAAACTGCATAGTCCATTTCACGATCCAGATATTCATTTTTCAGGATATGTTCGCGTGACAGCTCCCGTTTGAATACGATTAAAAGGCGTGTTAGCAGTAAAGCCAGCATTTCTTCATAATCATCCTGACAACGCTGCAGCTCCAGGATGATCTGTTTAAATATATGTTCATATTCCAGAGAGGAACCGACAGGAAATACTCTCCGGTTATCTTTAAATCCATATTTCCTCAGAAGATTCTTCACATCGGAGCCGGTGAAATGAATCCAGTAAACCTCTGTTTTATCTGCACCGTAATATTCATATTTCTGTAGTTCCTTCGGGCGGTAGAGTACCATATTGCCGGCAGGAACGATCGTCTCATTCTCAGCCTTATCAAAATGAAAATGTCCAAGCCCGGATGCAATATAGATGATCTGGTAGTCCTGCCTGCCCTTAGGACGGTAGGTAGGCATCTTCGGGTCGCCACTTAAGCGGTATGTTCCGCAGCTTCCGACAATAAGCGGTCTGCGTTTGTCCTTGAAATCAAGATAGGAATGATTCAGGTATCCGGTATTTATATACATGATGAAGCTCTCCTTTTATTTGTAGGATTGTAATATAAAATGATTTATTGATATTGTATCATTTTGTCCATATTCTGTCCATTCCGGTTCATAGACAGAAATGCTGTTAAAATGTATGATAAATACAGACAAAACGAAACAACAAGATAATATTGCAGATAATATCAGAGACATAAGAGCAGTCGAAAACAAAAAAGTACATATAAGGGAGGATAACTTATGATAGTGCCACGTTATTATGAGAATTTGAATGTATTACATGAAAATACACAGCCTGCAAGGGCATACTATAGTACCGGCTTCCTGTAGGATGGATGATCTGGTCGAGCACAGAGACCGATCAGACCGTTTACAGTTATTAAATGGAAAATGGAAATTCCAATATTTTAAAAGCATTTATGATGTGAAGGATGCTTTTTATGAAATGGGATATGACACCGGAGCATTTGACGAGATCGAGGTTCCGGGTGTATGGCAGATGGCAGGATATGATACACACCAGTATACAAATATCCGTTATCCATTCCCATTTGACCCACCATATGTCCCACAGGATATTCCATGTGGAGCATATGTGCATACCTTTTCTTATGCAAAGGATGTGGATGCGGCAAAGGCATTTCTGAATTTTGAAGGTGTCGATAGCTGTTTTTATGTATGGGTAAATGGTGCTTATGCCGGATACAGTCAGGTATCCCATATGACCGGTGAGTATGATGTGACAGACATTTTAAAAGAGGGAGAAAATACGATCGCTGTCCTTGTCATGAAATGGTGTGATGGTTCTTATCTGGAGGATCAGGATAAATTTCGGATGAGTGGAATTTTCCGTGATGTATATATTCTGAAAAGACCGGAGTGTGCCGTTCGGGACTACCGTATCATGACCTCTGTTTTAAAGGAAAAAGCTGAGGTGAAGCTCGATCTGAGCTTTTATCGGGAGACAGCGGTTAAGGTTACGATCGAAGACAGGAATGGTGTGGTTGTAGCGGAAGGACAGGCAGAGCATGACGGAGCTTTCACATTTGAGATTATACAGCCGACACTTTGGAACACCGAGAATCCATATCTGTATACACTTATTTTGCAGAGTGAAAATGAGACGATCGTTGATCATATCGCTGTCAGAACGATAGAGATAAAGGATAAAAGTTATTTACTTCAATGGACAGAAGATCAAATTCCGCGGTGTCAACCGGCACGATTCTGATCCGGTAACCGGCTTTACAGTGGATGTGGAGAAGATAAAAAGGATCTTACCCTTATGAAACAGCACAACTTCAATGCGATCCGTTCCAGTCATTATCCAAATGCACCGTATTTTTATCAGATGTGTGACAAATATGGCTTCATGGTATGCGACGAGGCGGATATAGAAGCACATGGCCCATATATGTTATATCGCAAAGAGGATACTGACTACAACCGGTTCAAAAAGTGGAATGAGAAGATTGCAGACAATCCGGAATGGGAGGCGGCTATTCTTGACCGGGTGAAGCAGATGGTCGAGAGAGATAAGAACCGTTTCTGTATCGTGATGTGGTCGATGGGAAATGAAAGTGCATATGGCTGCAATTTTGAAAAGGCACTTGCATGGACGAAGCAGTATGATCCATCCCGTATTACCCAGTATGAAAGTGCAAGATACAGAAATTATGATGTGACCTATAATTATGAGAATCTGGATCTGTACAGCCGTATGTACCCAGCGCTGTCAGAGATCGAGGAATATCTGGAAAAGGACGGAAGCAAACCATTTCTGCTGGTTGAATACTGCCACAGCATGGGAAATGGTCCCGGAGATTTTGAAGATTATTTCCAAATGATCCACAGTGATGACCGCATGTGCGGTGGATTTGTATGGGAATGGTGCGACCATGCAGTTGCGCATGATCAAGCGGAAAACGGAAAGACGAAGTATTACTATGGCGGAGATCATGGAGAGGCGATACATGATGGTAATTTCTGTATGGATGGTCTTGTGTATCCGAACAGAACCCCGCATACCGGACTGCTCGAAATACAAAAATGTCTACCGCCCGGTCAGAGTTCGGTCATTTGATCAGGAGAGAGGAACGCTTACCCTTCATAACTATATGGATTTTGATGATATTCAGGATTTTGTGGATATCTGTTATGAGGTAACTCAGGATGGCTTAAGTGTTCAGAAGGGCAAGGTAGTGGGTGCTTCGGCTGCTCCGCACAGTGATTGTACCGTGGGGCTTGATATCGATGTTCCTACGGCAGGCAGAGTATATCTGAAGCTTTCTTATCAGTTAAAGAAAGAGCTTCCGTTAGTTTCTGCGGGTCATGTATTGGGCTTTGATGAACTTCTGCTTGAGAATAAAGATGGAAGAAACCAGACAGCTGCCAAATGGACGGCTTCGGATGTGGCAGTATCCGATATCAGGGTAGAGGAAGACGATGCATGGATCGTGTTAAATGGTGATGACTTCACATATCGGCTGGATAAGCGTACCGGCTTGTTCAGCGTACTTCAGTATGCAGGCAGGGAATATCTGAATCATCCAATGGAGCTTAACATCTGGCGTGCGCCTACAGATAACGATATGTATATCCGGGCAGAATGGGAGAAGGCTCATTATGATGAGGCATACACAAGGGCATATAGTGAACAGATCCTTCAGAACAAATTCGGAGTAATGATCATGTGCCATGCAGGTGTGGTAGCTCCAACCGTTCAAAAGCTGATCGATGTAGAGATTATGTGGAAAATAGATGGCGCAGGCAGAATTGCTGCGGGAATAACAGCAGTAAAAGATGAAGAACTCCCGGATCTTCCAAGATTTGGTATAAGAATGTTTCTGGATAAGAAACTTTCTGAGGTTGCCTATTATGGCATGGGGCCACAGGAAAGCTACCGCGACAAGCACAGGGCTGCCAGCCACGGCTTGTTCAGAAGTTCTGTGCAGGAACTTCATGAGGACTATATCATGCCGCAGGAGAATGGAAGCCACTATGACTGTGATTATGTGGAACTGACAAATCAACGATATGGAATGGCTGTTGCAGCAGAACATACATTTTCATTTAATGCCTCTTATTACACTCAGGAAGTGCTTACGCAGACGAAACACAATTATGAGCTTACGGAAGCCGACAGCACAGTGCTCTGTATTGATCATGCACAGAACGGAATCGGTTCGAACAGTTGTGGACCGGTTGTTCCGGATGAATACAGGTTCAGTGAAAATGAGTTCCGGTTTGATTTCACACTGGTACCGTTTGTGAGGGGTAATTAGGAGACTTATAAGATTCATGTGGTAGTTAGATTATAACTATGATAAGATCTATATGTGCATGGGTTGATGGTTGTATTTATAAAACAGCGTGATATTGGAGCGCAAGAGAACTTGGACCGGCTCTTGACTATGTGCAATGGAGAAATTTTGAAAAAGTTATTAAAAGAGCAATGATTGCCTGTGAGAATAGTGGTCACAAAGTTTCTGACGATTTTGCTGAGGTCAGCAAAATCGTTGAAGCAGGTGCAACTTCAAAACCAACACGGGATTATAAATTATCACGATATGCATGTTATTTAATTGTTCAGAATGGAGATCCTCGTAAAGAAGTTATAGCTTTGGGGCAGACATATTTTTTGCAATACAGACTTACAGACAGGAAGTTGCTGATCATTTTAATGAACTGGATGAGGATAACAGAAGATTGGTTGTTCGAGGCGATATTAAGCAATGGAATCAAATGTTGGCAGAGACTGCACATAATGCAGGGGTGATAACAAATGAGGAATTTGCAATTTTTCAGAACGCAGGATATATGGGAAGTACAGAGCTAATTGCAAACTTGTTTCGTATATCTCAGACAGAAGAGAAATTGAGAAAAGATAAAATACAGGGTGCAGATAAAGCTACGGCTGTTCATTATAATGTTGGTAAGGAGGTGCGGACTGCAATAGAAAATATAGGCGGGACTATGCCGGAGGATTTGCCAACACCGGAAAAAAGCATTCAGCAAATTGAAAAAGAGCAGATGGAGAGGCTAAAGTTAAAGGCTAAAAATGGAAAGTTAATGCTGGATGAATAATTAGTATCAGAAATGATACTCTTCACAAATTTTTCACAAAAATTATTAGCACTCACTGTTGACGAGTGCTAATACAAGTGGTATAACATAATCAGAACAAAGGAGAGGACATCAGATAGAGACTGATGGAGGTTCCGGAGTTCCGGAAAAAATAAATTATGTGTTCTGACAATGGTCAGCCACACCAAAGAATAAAATGTATGTATTTGAATGGAGGAATGACTTATGTTGATGCCTAGTATTTTTGGAGAGAATTTATTTGATGACTTTTTGATGGATTTGCACGTCCTTATAAAGTAACAACCGGATATTCACAGCCGGCAAGTGTTATGAAGACAGATGTAAAAGAGACGGAAGGTTCATTTGAACTGGATATCGATATGCCGGGTTACAAGAAAGAGGATGTAAAGGCAGAATTGAAGGATGGTTATCTGACGATCACAGGAACCACCAAGAAGGAAACAGATGATCAGAGTAAGAAGGGCAAATATGTCCGTCGTGAAAGATATTATGGTTCCTGCAGCCGTAGCTTCTATGTAGGCAAGGCAGTTGAAAAGGAAGATATCAAGGCAAAATTTGAAGACGGTGTTTTAAAGATCAGCGTACCAAAGAAGGAAGAGAAGCCAAAGGTTGAAGAAAGTAAATATATTTCAATCGAAGGATAAAATGCTCCATTCCCTGTACAGCTGGAATAGCAAAGTAACACACGCATTCCTCTGAAAGGAAATGTTAATCATATAAGACCCCAAAAAAGCCGGTGCTTTTGCGTAACTGCGTAAAAAGCACCGGCTTTTTAATTTATAGAGTAATTTTGTAAATGAAGAAAAACGTTACAATAATATATATAATGTTTATTTCATGGAGAAAAGAAATGTTACAAAGAAAAGTATATCAGGAACTGTTGAAGTGGAAAAATAGTAAAAAAGGAAAAGCATTATGTGTAATTGGTGCAAGGCAAATTGGAAAAACAACATTAATTCGTGAATTTGGAGCAAATGAGTATGAATATTTTGCAGAAATTAATTTTGTAACCGATAAAAATGCTTTTAAAATATTTGATGGAAAGCTGACTGCCAAAACAATCATAACGAATATGACAGCTTATCTACAGACACGTCTGGAACCGGGAAAGACATTGATTTTATTTGACGAGGTGCAGGAATGCCCACAGGTAAGAGCCGCAATAAAATTTCTTGTGGAGGATGGAAGATTTGATTATATAGAATCAGGTTCGCTGTTGGGAGTCCGGTATAAAGAAATCAGTTCATATCCGGTTGGTTTTGAATAGATATTACAGATGTATCCTCTTGATTTTGAGGAGTACATGTGGGCAAATGGTATACAGTCATCAACATTTGAATATTTGAAAGAGTGTTATGATAATACAACGAAGGTTTCAGATGAGGCTCTTGAAAAAGAATACGGAAGCAAGGCGATAATAAAAACAGAGGATACCGCAGATGTTGTTACAACTCCGGCTAAAAAAGAACTAACTGAGCCCGAGCCACCAGTAACCACAATCACTGCAACTGTTCCTAAAACAGAGGTTGTAGAACCACCTAAGCTACAAATACCTTCAAGACCGGTTATGCCACCGGAAGCAGCCGCTTTCCCAAGACTTCAAAAAAAATCAAGGTTACTCTTGATAAGCAAAATCATCTTATCTTTGAAGCAGAGCGTGAACGGAATAAACTGGAGATTAAATTAAGCGATTTAAAGGGACTTGCAAGGCTTACCAAGAAAAAGGAGCTTGAAAGCAGGATTGCTACCAAAAACGAGGAAATCCGAACCATCAAAGCCGGATTATCCGGCATTGTCAGACAGTATGGATTTGCAACGGTGCAGGATTTTTTTTACACAGCCTTCTATACCGCACAGCGTGCCACAGACGCATATCAGAAGGAATGTGCCAAGTGGGAAGAAACCTATGGAGAGAAAGCCACTCCAGAAGCCGAAACCATGCACGACAAGATAAAGCGGTATCAAGAAAAGTCTGACAGCCACAATGCCAGCCAGCCTTACCGAAACAGAACTAAAGGGGCGAGATAATCGCCCCTACTTACTCTCCTTTATTTTTTCCTAACCATAATACCAACAAAATTAGTAAATGGTTTAATCATGCTATCAAAATACTTTTTATCATTCAATGCATATTCATGTTTTGTATCAAACCATTCCTGCCAAGCCAAATCAAATAGTGACATTTCCCAAGTTCTGACTTCCTCAATATCTTCATGTTCTCCGATAATCTTTTTCCAGAATTCAGTACTTTGAAACATATACGCTTCGTCCCCTGCCCATGCGGTGAGCAGTTCCTCGCTTTTTCCGTCATACTCACTTTTGATACCCGGAATTACAATAAGAGCAATCCCCCCCTTTTATATAAGGCAAGATATTGTTGACAAAGAACCCTTCTTTTTTTCCTGCAAAATAATGATACGAATCAATGCTAATCAAAGCATCAAACATTTCTTTATTGAAATGTAAATCTGTAGCATCTTCTCGCATAGGAATCAATTTATTCTCCATATTCCAGCTTGCAAAACGTTTGCGATTCTCTTCTTCTGAAATCCATAAATCATTAGCATATACCTTTGCTCCGGTTTCATTTGCAATGAACAAACTGGTTACCCCAGTACCACAACCCAAATCCAAAACCAGATTGTCTGGTGTATAATGCAATGGGTATTCTCCAAGTATTTCATCCAAAAGTCTTAAACAGTTTGGTCCCATCATAAAAGAACTCTTAAAATAATTTCTATAATTCTCACTTCTCATTGTGTTCCCTCCTTCTTATCCTTCATGAAGTGTCTCATAAAATGAATAATCAACTAAACCGCTCATTTTATCTAAGACTCCCTTGTCCAGTTCCTTTATCATTAAACAATCAGGATGAGGTAACCTTATATTTGGTCCTGCCTCTATGCCAAATTTGTAGCTAGGTTGAAATCCTCGATTGTTATAATTGCGTGGATTACCCTCAACAAGAATCGCTTTAAATCCCAGCCTTTTTGCCACATCAAATCCATATTCCAATATATCCTTGAAATATGTTGTCTTTGCAACCTCGTTTTTACAGCAACCGGCGTTAGTATCAACAATTCATTTTCATACTTTCCCTCAATATGAAAGCGGGAAAACATCGCATAACCTATAATCTCATCATTTTCATTGACCATGACAAGTTCCAACTCCGGTATATAAAATTTTTTCGCTCTGATTTCTTCTACTAATTGTCTTACTATCTTGCCTTCTTCCAGACTATCCCATTCTGAAAAATACCTCTTGTACCAATCCCAACGATGGCAGAAGATATTTATTCTCCATTGATTTTATAATACGTTCCATTTTTCATTAACCTCCATATTCTATTCCTCTGACTCTATCACAGCATCCGTATATTTTCTTTGCATATCGTGACGCTTTTTCCGATTCTCAACTGTTTCAAAAAATAATCGAAAAATCATAATCCTCCGGATAGAGATCTGTTGCTGCCACATGCAATTTGACGCGCTTATGATTAATCCATATTTTCTTGTTAGGCAATTGCACCCTCAACACACCTTTTTCATTAATCGGCACACACACTATCCCAATCTTTTTCTCAGGATAAACCATTACACTATCTCCGATTTTATACTTGGTAGTAAGCTCTGCATTATTTTTCCCAGTTTTGGCTTTCGAAATTTTAGTTGTACTTTTCTTAATAATATTACTTTCCGGATTATGAAACGAATATGACTTTACTGCCTCTTCTCCATACGCAGCCCTAATCGCCACTTTCAGCATTTCCACCGGCATTCCTAATCGGTCTGCAATATAAAAAGCACAACTTTCACCTGCTTCACCAATTATCATTTGATAAGTGGGACATAATGTTTCTTTGTCAAATGCCATTCTTGCATTAACGATATCTTCTGCTTTGGTTGCATATTCCTTTACTTCCGGATAATGTGTTGTCACTAGGAATATGGCCCCACTTTTTCTTGAGTTCTTCCAATATTGCAATTGCAATTCCCATACCTTCTGTTGGATCTGTACCGGAACCTAATTCGTCCATAATCACAAAGCTATCCTTATTTGCCTCGCTCAATACTTCCAGCACATTAGTTATATGAGCAGAAAACGTAGACAAATTCTCTGACAAATTCTGTCCATCTCCAATATCACACAAATAGGAACTGTTCATACAGATATCCGCATGTTTACATGTAACATGCAATCCGCACTGTGCCATAATACAGTTTAACATGACTGTTTTAATTGCTACGGTTTTTCCTCCTGTATTAGGACCTGTTATAATGATACCCCGTACATTTTTACCCACTTCAAACTGTAATGGTACAGCCACAGCCCTATCCATCAATGGATGACGTGCCTCTAGCAATTTGATGTGGCGTTCCGTATTTATCGTTGGCTCAGTTGCTTCCATATCAAGGCTCAATTTCCCCTTAGAGAAGATAAAATCCAATTTTTCAACCATTGTCAAATCTGCCTGCAATATAGGTGATGATGCCGTTACAAAGGCTGATAACGTATACAAAATGTTGTATACTTCGTTTTCTTCGCTTATTTTGAGCAATTGCAACTCTTCATAATATTTAGCAACACTGGATGGCTCAATAAATAGTGTACTTCCAGTAGATGACTTATCTATAACACTACCGGATATCTTAAGCTTATAATCCTTTTTCACAGGAAGACATATCCGCCCATTCCTGAAGGTACAGTAATTATCCGCCATGCATTCCTTATTAGCACGCAGGATTTGTTCCGCCTTTTGCCTCATCTGCTCTTCACACTTCACAATTTGCTTTCGTATCTGTTCTAGTTCTTTTGATGCATAATCATCCACTGCTTCATTCCTGATTTTAACAGCGATTTCCCGGCTCAATTCTGATAGCTCATCCAGATTTTCGTCATAGTACGACAGAGAATTCTGATACATCTTTCCCCTTGCTAAATAATCCTTCAACCGCCTTATTACTACTAAAACCATTTCTACACGTTCCAATTGATAAGGAGTTAAACAATCTCCTTTTTCAGCTATCAATAACGCCTCTTTTATTTCAGTCATATTTTGTAATGGCGGCATCCCTAGCTTTTCAATCAGAAACCTTGCGTCTGTTGTATCTCTTAATTTCTTTTTCAATTCAGTTTCTGAAAAGAACAACGTTGCTTCTCTGATTCTTTCTTTAGCCCAATCAGTAACAGCTAATTCAGCCCATATCTCTTTTACTTTATCAAATTCAATTTGTCTCTCTATATTCATTTTCTTTCCCTCGCATTCCAGACTTTTATCTCGCCTTAAACACAAAAAGACCATAGTTACCCTAAGTGCATTAAGATACTATGGTCATTCAATCTCGATATGATTATTCTATATATTTCCAAAAGGCATAAAAATAGCATGACCATACAGCCATGCTAATATCATCTAAGGAAATATATATACCACAATATTAAGCAATTGTAAGGCGAAAACGCTGACAACTATGTGTCAACAAATGGGTAGACTCTAGTGCAAACTAAAAATCACCCTGCAATATTTATTTTGCAATTTTTTCGATTACAATTAAACTTAACAAACAAAAATCTCCTAAAACTTTTTTCTTTTATTATACATGCTCGTTCATTATCGGTCAAGTCTTAATTATCAAATCACCAGACCTCCAAACTATCAATCGCATCCACCCATGCCTGCATTTCTCCATCTAAAGCAAGTCTTGCATATTCAAGTGGCTCATCTATTGCCAATGCTTTAAGCGAATTCTGCGAACAAGGAGTAGTTTTCAAACCATCCTCTGCCCTGTTACAGTCAAGCCGCAATATGTAATTCTCAAATGTAGTTACATCAACACTGTTCATCTGCGAATTATAATCTGCATATATCAATCTCATCTTATCAATCCTTTCTTGAAAATGTACTATAAGCATTCCATCCAGTTCCAACTGCCATTTTCATAAATTGTTATAAGTTGTTACCAGATTTTCTTTCCCTCATTTTTTCCCTTATGAGGATTCATAAACAAGGGTAGAACGATATAACACGATACAAGATGTAATGGAAAGGACACCAGTGAAAAGTTTAGTATTTTCAAGGGGTTGACGAGATTTTTATAACAAGATATAACACTTTAATTAAATCCTTTAAAAATCGTCATCTGAGAACTGGAAATTTAAAGAGTCGGTTGTCTTTTCAAAAGGAAATATAGAGTCAGAGAATGGGATCACATATCTGCCCTGGTATATGGTCATCTTTTTTTTCATCAGGAAAAAGAGCCAGATCAGATGATATATGAAATAGACCTAAGCGACTTATAAAAGGAATGCACATAGATTCTTTGCAGGGAATTGCTGGAATTGGTATGTTATGTTATACTAAGTGGGATTAAACAATGCAGGAAGATATATAGACCGAATGAAAACAAGCCTAAAATGAGGGATATATAACAATAAAAAAATACAAAGGGGAAAACCTATGCCAATAAGAATAATGGGAACCGGAAGCTTTTTACCGGAAAAAAATGTGTCAAATACAGACCTCGAGAAATATGTAGACACTTCGGACGAGTGGATCTCCAGTCGTACCGGAATTAAGAATAGAAGAATCGCGGTACATGAGACAACTGCAGGAATGGCAGCAGAGGCTGCAAAGAAAGCCTTGGAGATGGCAGGAAAAAGAAGCAATCGATGTAGAACTGATCGTGCTTGCAACAGTAACACCGGATTATTATACACCGAGTGCCGCATGTCAGGTTCAGGCGGAACTTGGTGCAGACAATGCCATTGCATTTGATGTAAATGCCGCATGTTCAGGATTTGTATTTGCACTTAATGTGGCAAAAATGTACATCGAGACAGGCTTTGTTAAGAATGCACTGGTAATTGGTGCGGAGACATTATCCAAGATCCTCGACTGGAACGATCGTGGAACCTGCGTGTTGTTTGGAGATGGAGCAGGTGCAGCGTATCTGGAAGAATCCGACAAGGGAATTATCAGTGTAGTACAGGGATCGATCGGTAAGAAGGGAATGGTTCTGAACTGCGAGAGCAGACGTACTCACAATATATTTACGGAAGCTGGGATCGAACATGATTATCTGCATATGGATGGACAGGAAGTATACAAATTCGCAGTCAGACAGTGCCCGAAGTGCTTGCTCGAGGCACTGGAAAAGGCAGATATGACAGCCGATGATATTGATTATTTCGTTCTTCATCAGGCAAATGTCCGTATCATCGAATCAGTAGCAAAGCGGTTAAAAGCGCCGATCGAGAAGTTCCCGATGACACTCGGATATACCAGCAAATATGAGTGCTGCCAGTGTACCTGTCATGCTCGACAGTCTGGTGCGTGATGGCGGCTTAAAACGTGGCGACAAGGTTGCAATGTCAGCATTTGGCGCCGGCTTAACCTATGGTGCGATCGTACTTGAGTGGTAGAAAATGTCTAAACGACGGTCACCTGTGCGATACCAGATTCGACCTTGTGCCAAGACTCCCTGCGGTTCCTATAAACTGCATATACCCGATTCGCAAATGTTCTCGTGCCAATTCGCCCGACGGCTCAGACAAGCACTCATATTTGCTGGTATATGCAATTCATAACGGAATCCTTGCTGATGTCTTGGCACAAGGGCGAATCTGGTATCGCATAGGTGACCGCCGTTTTTCGTTACATTCCTCAGTGCAGCGGTACATAAGGTTGCAAAAGACGCAACCTAAGTACCGGCGTTCGGAAAGGTTTGCTTCATAACAATATAGGATCGAGATAGATGAACGACAGAGAGAAAAGGCTGTAGCAGCATACAATTAATAAAGTCCTGTCCAGATAATGCCAGATTAAGCAGAAATGGAAAATAGCATTACTGTTATGTAGCAAGCCTTTTCTCACGTCAGTCGTTAATGAGCCACCGTTAGGTGGGGAATTTAGGACTGCTACGTGAGAATAGAGTGCAAACGCCTTGCGGAATAATATGTAATGCTATTTTCCATTTCGTTTCAAAGTCACCTGGACAGGACTGATTAGCTGTAAGCTGCTACAGTCTCTTTTATATTATCGTTCGTTAATAGGAACATACTCTTTGATCTCTGCAATGCTGGTGTAGGCAGGACGGATGATCTTGTAGGAATTAACAAGCTCTTCCATACGGTGTGCACTCCAACCGACTACTCGTGCGATTGCAAATAACGGAGTAAACATCTCAGCAGGAATCTTTAACATTTTGTAGAGAAGTCCGCTGTAATAATCAATATTGATACAAACACCTTTGTAAATCTTACGTTCTTCGGCAATAATCTTAGGTGCAATGCGCTCGATCATCTCATAAAGGGCATATTCTTCGTCCATACCCTTTTCGGCTGCCAGAAGCTTTACATATTTTTTGAATTCCAGAGCACGGGGATCGGATATGGAATAGAATGGATGTCCCATACCATATACGATACCGGTCTTGTCATATGCTTCCCGGTTGACAATCTTACGGATATACTCGCCAACTTCTTCCTCATCTGTGATATCGGATACATTGTCACGGATATTTTTCATCATACCCATAACCTGATAATCACCGCCACCGTTTAAAGGTCCCTTTAAGGAACAGAGGGCAGCAGCCATTGTTGCATATGTATCGGAACCGGAAGAGGTTACAACACGCGTTGTAAAGGTTGGAGTTGCTTCCGCCACCGTGTTCCATATGAAGTACCAGTGCCAGATCCAGTACACGGGCTTCCAGACGGGTGTATTTCCGATTGGAACGTAGGGTACTTAATATATTTTCGGCAAATGACAACTCAGGAAACGGCTTATGGATATAACAGCTCTTGCCAAGCTCGTAATGACGGTATCCCTGATAGGAATAAACAGCCAGGCGAGGGAACATACTGATCAACTGGATACACTGCTGTAATACATTTTCCAGAGAGTTGTCACCCATCTTTTTATCGTATGAACCAAGAGCCAGTGTACTCTTTGTCATATTTGCAATAATATCGGCAGTCGGACTCTTCATGATCACATCCTGAATGAAATGATGCGGCAGATCATAACTGATATTTAAAACCTGCTTGAAGTTCTGAAGCTCCTTTTCATCCGGCAAAACGCCGAATAACAAGAGATATGTACATTCCTCAAAACCAAAACGATTATCCAGGAAAAATCCTTTGATCAGATCATGAATTTCGTAGCCACGATAGTAGAGCTCTCCGGCACATGGAACACGATTGCCTTTTTCATCTGTTGTAAATGATTTACTGAGAGAGACATTCGTGATTCCGGCATTGATACCGATACCATTTAAATCACGGAGACTACGTTTTTACACCATATTTTTCATATAAGGCATCATCAATGCTGTTGTTTTTGATACACATATCCAGATGGCTCTTTGTGAAAGGGCCGATATTATTAATTGACATTTCAATTTCCTCCTGTGAATAGGATAATACTAAAAAGTCATTATCGCATTTTTTATAGAGAATGCAATGAAATAATTGTAGCATGGCAGCACATGCTTTGGTATAATTAGTATGGTTACAAAAAAGGAGAGTGTATAAAACGGAGGATATACATGAGAAAAGGGAGATTGGCGGTTGTTACAGTCTTTGGAAGCCTTGCAGTCGGGCTTGCTGCCTGTACGGTATTGTCAGGCAGAGTTTATAATAGCGTGTTGTACGATATTGTTCCATGGCTTGTTACGGGGATGGTCTGTGTAATACCGACGGTATTGTGCGGAAAACTGGAAACACCAAGACTTAGCAAATGCAGAAACGGCTGTATGCAGCTATTTGTATTCTGTGTATCCACAGTGCTTACAATTATATATACCGTTTTATGTATGGCAAAAAGTTCTTCCGGCTGAATATATACCGACAAATGGGAAAAATGTGGGTATTTCATATATTGACAGCGATTCTTGTGGAATCAGTTGTGTTCTGGAATGGAATAATCCGGATATATCTGACGTCAGAACAGCTTGGTATCAAATGGAGAGGGATCGGAGCTGTATGTGGCATGATACCGGTTGTAAATCTGGTCGTACTTGGGAAGATACTTCGCTTGACGATAGGAGAGGTTTCATTTGAAAATGATAAGGTTCGATTGAATCGGGAACGGAATAAAGAGCAGATCTGCAAAAAAAAAATACCCGATTCTGCTGGTGCATGGTATCTTCTTCCGGGATTTCAAATTGTTAAATTACTGGGGAAGAATTCCAAAGGAACTGGAGACAAATGGTGCAGTTCTTTTTTATGGCAATCACCAGTCGGCAGCATCGGTTCCGGCATGTGCACAGGAGCTGGATGCAAGAATCCGGGAGATCGTAGCTGAAACGGGCTGTGAAAAAGTAAATGTGATCGCACATTCAAAAGGTGGTCTGGATATGCGCTATGCCTTATCAGAACTTGGTACAGATCGGTATGTTGCATCACTAACAACGATAAATACACCGCACCGGGGATGTGAATTTGCAGATTATCTGTTAAATATTGTTCCGGAAAAAGAGCAGCAGAGCGTGGCAAAAGCGTATAATGCAGTATTTAAAAAATTGGGCGATGATTCGCCGGATTTTCTGTTGGGAGTAAAAGATCTGACAGCTTCGGCATGTAAAGCCCTAAAATGATAAATTACATGATGCACAGGGCGTGTTATATCAGAGTGTTGGTTCAGTTCGAGGCAGAATGTGGCAGGAAATGGCAGATTTCCGCTGAATTATACATATCGATTGGTAAAATATTTTGATGGAGCAAATGATGGACTGGTAGGCGAAAAATCATTCCCATGGGGAGCAGATTTCAAATACCTGACAGTGGAGGGGAAGCGCGGAATCTCGCATGGAGATGTGATCGATCTAAACCGGGAAAATATTCTGGGATTTGATGTCCGGGAATTTTATGTGAAGCTGGTTCATGATTTAAAAACAAAGGGATATTGATATATAAAAGAAAAGGAGCAGGTAATAAAATGGGTGAGGAAAATAAAAATGTAAAGAAGCCCGCAGTATCAAATGCAGTAGTGAAGAAAAGATCGGCGGGAACTGGAACAAAGAGCACTGGCGGCACACGTCCGGGTAACGGGACAAAAAGCACTGGCAGTACACGTCCGGGTAGTGGCACAAGTGCTGGTAGTGCGCATTCAAATAGAACAGGCAGTGGTGTAAAAAATACCGCAAGCCAGAAGCAATGGAGGCAGCGCAAGAAACACCAGCGCACATTCAGGTAACGGAACAAAGAGTGCCAACACTGGCAGCGTACGTTCAAACAATACATCAGGAAGGAAGACACAGCCACAAAAAAAGAAGACGCAGGAGAATAACGGCAAATCAGTTTACATTGCTGCTTGCAGTTGTTGTAGGCATTATTCTGCTTTTTATGGTAAATGGCATTATGCGTGGCCGCTATCTCAAGGTAAAGCAGATTTCAAGCGAATATGTATTGGGTTCGAAATTTGATATCACGGCATATGTAGAGCCGGTGAACAGTAAGGCGGTTGTTACCTGCGATACAGCGGATTTTGCACCGGAGAAGATTGGTTCCTATAAAGTGAGCTATATAGTAAAATGCGGAAAGCTGAAAAAGAAGAAAAAACTTACGCTTGAAGTAGTTGACAGAGATTTCCCGGAAATTATCGGACCGGATAATCTGGGCGTTTTCATAAATGAGCAGGTCGATCTGCTGGATTACTATTCAGTAGAGGATTCACAGCCGGATCTGACCAATGAACTTACGATCAACCGTCAGATCGATACAACAAAGACCGGAGATCTGGACTGTACACTTCGTGTTACAGACTGGAGCAATAATTCATCATCAAAGGATATTACAGTTACCGTATATGGCTTTGAAGGGGATATGAAGAATGCGGCGCTGGCAATCCGTGCATATAACCGGGATAAGGGATATGCGGTATCGGATAATGGAGTATATGTATACTATCCGGATAAAGATAAGAAAAACAGCAAATGTATTGATCAATAACAGTATACTATATGAAGTTTCTGATGATTGCAGCAGTAAGGAAATGGATGAAAATGATGAACTGGTTCAGACGATCATAAACGAAGGAACCTGGATATCCATTGATAATCTGGGTGATTTTAATTATTTAAAATAAATACTTTCGGGTGTAGCTTGCTGGCTGATATCAGATCAGAAATTGGGAGGATGTCATTATGGATAATACGGAAATTTTCCTTGATAAATACAAGGAGCTGGAAAATGCAGCAATCAATGAATTCAAACTTCCGCCGGATGGTTCGGCGGTTGCCAAGCTGGAAAAACGGAGTGAATTCAAGGATATCCGGTTTGAACTGAATTATTGCAGAGAAGTGAGAAATCTGCTGCAGCATAATCAACGGCTGGATGAGGAATTTGCTGTACAGCCGGGCAAGAAGATGATCGAGCTTCTGGAAATGGTGCTGGATCGTATTAAGAATCCGGTGCGGTGTATGGATATTGCAGTACCCTTTAATAATCTGGTATGGCGTTCGTTGGATGATCCGGTTATGCCGGTTATCCGGATCATGAATGACAGAAATATTTCTCATGTGCCAATCCTGAAAGATAAAAGGGTAGTGGGAGATTTCAGTGACAACTGTATTTTTCCGTATTTATTGGGAGACACAAATTGTCATATTGATGAGAAAACCCGGTTTCGGGATCTTCAGGAATATATTGAGCTGGAGAAACATCCGTCTGAACGTTTCCGCTTTGTTGTATATGATGAAAAAAAAAAGTTATGAATGTTAAGAAATACTATGAAGAAAGCAGAAGAGATCATGAAAGGATTGGCCTGATCTTTTTAACAGAGACAGGACACCCGGATGAACGCCTGTTGGGAATCCTGACCTCCTGGCTGATCATAGGAAATTAATAAGAAAAAAAGTGGAACTGTACCTTTGTTATCATAGGTATAGTTCCACTTTTTTATTATGACAGTGGTGGACGACGAAGTTCCTCATCCAGTTCGGAATGATCGATCGTTACGGTCTTTGTATTCTTAATCTTTTCGACACGTCTTGCTTTCCGTCTTTTGTGAATCCGTTTAACCAAAGTGACGATCAGGATTATGATAACACCAAGGCTGATCAGGACAACGGACACACCGTATTTATCCAGTATTTTATCGAAAAAATTGTAATTGTCTTCCTGCCAGATGTTTTTCAGCTTCCAGTGTAGACTGGATGCTGTCGATACTGTGAGCCGTACCGGTACAGGTTGGAATACCAGGCAGCCAGTCAGATGCAGGATTCAGATCGGATGCTTCATCACTGGTAATGTTAAAATAATCATAGATCAGAACATTTTTGCCGGAGGTTGTTTCCGGATGATCATACGCAAGATCTACAATATACCAGCCATCATCCAGATAAACCATGTTCCATGCATGTGAATTATAGGTAGAATCATCGTTTTCTTTGGTATTTCCTTCTACATAGATACATTTTACACCGGTGGCATCCATAACTGCCTTGAATGCTTTGGCATATCCAAATGAAGTTGCTGTCTTATGCTTTGCGTTGAAAATACCATCTACTGTATAGGACCAGCTTAATCCGGAATGTGAGTTTTCATTGCTGACCTGGAAGTAAGTATCTTCAATGATCGCATTATGGATCAGATATTCCTTCTGGTAATCAGGAAGATCTTTTTCCAGATTGCCAGCAAGATTTGATACGGAGATATCAATGTTATTCTTAATGACCTGTCTGGAACTTCCATTTGCATAATCATTATAACAGACAATCTCGACATTATAGCATACAGCACCGCCATCTAAAGACTTGGTACTGTAATTAAAGGAAGGAGACATCCAGAAGTATGTAGGATTATCTGCCAGAAAGGCATTGATAACTGCCTGCATACCTGTCGGACCGATAACTTCCCATGTTTTGCTTGTAACATTGATCGAAAATGCTTTATAGTAGCTGTTTTCGGTATTCGCATTTTCGTATTCCGCATTCTGGTTTGAATTGTGAAATGCATCTGCTGCTTCTTTTAACTGGTTATAAGCATCCCGGTAAGCATCGTTATCGAAATTGTTATAATAGTATAAAGAAGTATCGATGGTAGCTGCGGCAGACTTTTTATCTTTTGCATCTTTGTCTGCGGTATCCTCTGCGGCGAGGACTGTCATACTTGAAAAAGTAAGAATAGCAGCTATTATAAATAATAGTAGTTTTTTCCTCATAATTACGCACCCCAGTTTCTTTTCTATATCAGAAAAGTTATAAAATTATACTTTCTTAATAATATCACAATATGGAAAGTATTGCCAGTCAAAAACTCTTTTCTGTAGGCATGAACAATATATTATGGGATAGGACTTGCAAATTGGAAATAATATGTGTAATATTTACTGAAAACAGGCAATTAATTTGGGAAAATGATAAGAAGGAGGTTGCTTATGGGAGCAGCGAGTTGTGATTTGTGCGCACACTATGTGTATGATGAAGAAGATGATTTTTCGGAATGCATGGTGAATATGGATGAAGATGATTATGCCAGATTTATAACGAGCTCATATGAAAGCTGTCCATATTTTCAGTTAGATGATGAGTATAAAGTAGTGAGGAAACAGATGTAAGCCTGTCTCCTCATTTTCTTATTTATTATGATTATACCTATTTTTTAAAGGATTCCAGAAGATCTGTAAGGTAAACATACCGTTCCATCAGATGTTCCAGCTTCAGTTCGGCATTTTCCTTTTCTGCCATCAGGTGATTCAGCTTTGTAAAATCTGTTGTGGAAGCTGCGATTTCCCTGTCCAGTCCATCAATGGTTTCTTCACAGGCAGCAATGTCGTCTTCAATGGTATCGTATTCACGCTGTTCATTAAAAGTGAATTTGGTTTTTGCACGTTTCGGTGCGGTATCCTTTTCTACTGTTTCTGATTTTGAAATATCTGCTGCAGGTTTTCCCTTGGAAGCCGGAGCAGGCTTTGCAGAACCGGAACCGGACTTTACAGAATTTGCAAATGTTCCATATTCCAGATAATAGTCGGTATAGCTTCCTTCAAACTGCCTGATCTGTCCATAGCCGTCATAGACAAACAGCCGTTTTACAACACGGTCAAGGAAATACCGGTCGTGGGAAACTACGATCAGAATGCCCTGAAAGGTATCCAGATAATCTTCCAGAATACAGAGTGTTGGATATATCCAGATCATTGGTTGGTTCATCCAGGATCAGAACATTCGGCGAGCCGGCAAGGATCTTAAGCAGATACAGGCGGCGCTTTTCCCCGCCGGACAGCTTGCCGATCCGTTGGTGCTGCAGGGTAGAGTCAAACAGGAATTCCTCACAAAGGGTAGATGCCGACATATATCCATCGACGGTTCGGATATATTCTGCGGTTTCCTTCACATAGTCCAGTACAATCTTGTTATCGTCCAGCATTTCATTTTCCTGTGAGAAATATCCGATATTTACGGTTTCACCGATCTCTATGATACCGGAGTCGGGTTCCAGCTTGCCGGTGATCAGCTTCATAAGGGTTGATTTACCACAGCCATTTGGTCCGGTAATACCGATTCTGTCATTACGCAGAAAATTATAAGAGAAGTTCTTGATGAGTGGGTGAGTAAGTCCCGGAAAGCTTTTTGAAATATTATGAAGTTCTATCGTTTTATTTCCAAGTCTGCTGGCAATTGAGCTGAGATTTACTGTCTTATCAGCTTCCATCATTTCTTCGGCTGCAAGGGCTTCATAGCGCTTGATATGAGCCTTTTGTTTGGTGCTTCTTGCGCGCGCACCACGGCGGATCCATGCGATCTCTTTCCGGAGAATATTCTGGTGCTTGCGTTCGGTGGCAAGCGCAATATTTTCACGTTCGGCTTTCAACATGAGATAGCCTTCATAATTGGCATCATAGTTGTAGATGTATCCTTTGTCGATCTCAACGATCCGGTTTGTTACACGATCGAGAAAATAACGGTCATGTGTGACCATGACCAGTGCACCCCCTGTAGTTGTTCAGATAGTCCTCTAGATATTCGGTCATATCATTATCCAGATGGTTAGTTGGTTCATCAAGCACCAGAATATCACAGCTTGAAAGAAGGGCAGCGGCAAGGGCTACCTCTTTCTTCTGACCGCCGGACAGACTGGAAACCGAGATGCTGGTATCTGTGAATCCAAGCTTATCCAAGAAGTGCCCGTGCATCTCCTTCAATGCTCCACTTATTTTCTTCTGTGCTGTTTGCCGTGATAACATGTTCGTAGATTGTTTCATCATCATGGAAAGTCGGACTCTGTGGAAGATAATTGACAACAACATTATTGCCTTTCACGATCAATCCGGCATCGCAGGTATCGATACCGGCGATCATTTTTAACAAGGAGGATTTTCCCGTACCATTTATACCAATCACACCAATCTTATCACCGGTGTTGACAGAAAAAAATCGGCTCCCTTAAAAGAGAACCTTGTCTGTATAGGCTTTATGAATATTTTTCATTGTTAATAAGTTCATTTGTGTTCCTCAAATCATTATTCAAATTTACTTATCCATTTTATGATGGTTTTCTAGCTACGTCAATAACCCTTTTCCTTACAATGAAAAAAAGGATACCCGGTAATCATGACCGGATATCCTTTTTACGACTGCTCTTATAGCTTCTGTTTGTCGTATATTCCTTTTTATTAAAATGTAAGTTGCCTTATGCGACTGCTGGTTCAGCGATGAAAGGCTTCAGTGTTGACATGTATGAATCGGAAATACCATCATAGAATTTTACGGTTAATTCATCTCTCAGATCGAGACTGATAACACCAAGAATAGATTTTGCATCTACCATATAGTTTTTGTTTGTAGCTGATATATCGACATCACCATGATATCCTCTCATTACATCTACAAACTGCTTTACTTCATCAACGCTGCTTAATTTTACTTTAATGTCAGTTGATTTAGCCATAAAAAACTCGCCTCCTTGATTTGTTGAACAATTTATAATCCTTTTTTTTTGCTAAAGTCAAATTATGAAAGTGTGAACAAAAAGCAAAAATTATTACCAATTTATAAAATTTTTTTAAAGCGAATAGAAATTTTATCCTAAAGAAATTCAAAAATCGGCATTTTTAAGTTAAGGATATTCATTTATATGTAGTAAAACTGTAATGGTGTTACAAATTGCTATGAAAAATTTGTACAAAATAGGAGAAATTGGTGATTTTGGTGTATATTTTCGGTATAATACAGGTAAATAGCAGTTGATATGTATCTGCTTTTGTAAATAGCTCTAAAAAAAACAGGGATTGACCGGAACAAAAGCAGACAGAAACGGAGGTGGCAGTATGATCTATCAGGAAGGATCAGGACGGGAATATCACATAAAGACAGGGAAGAACGAAATCGGAAAATATGTAATCCTGCCGGGGGATCCGAAGCGGTCAGCGAAGATCGCAGCTTATCTGGATGATGCAAAGCTGGTTGCGGACAACCGGGAATTCGTGACATATACCGGATATCTGGAGGGCGAGAAGGTCAGTGTAACATCGACCGGTATCGGCGGACCATCAGCAGCGATTGCATTGGAGGAACTGGTGCATTGTGGCGCAGATACATTTATAAGGGTTGGAACCTGTGGCGCGATGCAGTTAGATATCATGGGAGGGGATATCGTGGTGGCAACCGGTGCTGTCCGGATGGAGGGTACATCAAAGGAATATGCTCCGATCGAATATCCGGCGGTTGCAAGCTATCCGGTTATTCAGGCACTGACAAAAAGCCTGCGAGACGACGGGAGTTCGATACCATACCGGAATTGTTCAGAGCAAGGATTCCTTCTATGGACAGCATGAGCCGGGAAACAAGCCGGTGTCCTATGAACTGGAAGCCAAATGGGAGGCTTGGAAGCGGATGGGCTGTCTGGCATCCGAGATGGAGTCAGCGGCGTTATTTATCGTAGGTGCTTATCTGGGTGTGAAGGTCGGAGCCTGTTATCTGGTGGTTGGAAATCAGGAGCGGAAGGCAGCAGGGCTTGAAAATCCACTGGCATACGATACAGACATGGCAGTAAAGACCGCAGTTGAGGCAGTCCGGCAGATGATTCTGGATGCAAGGAAAGAATAAAAGCTATTAATATAGTAAGAAGTTATTGAAAAAAGTGTTAAAACATATACAATGTTAATAACAGTATTTGGTAAATATTAACAAAAAGAACCTGACGATATAATATGTCGGGTTCTAAAATATCAGATAGGAGGTCAGTAATGGACAGAAAGGATTTGGAAGCAAAGGTTTTACAGGCTGTAGCTTGTATTATGCCGGAGATCGACATCAGCAAGCTTGACATGACAGCCGAGTTGACAAAAGAATATGGGGTTAATTCTGTATCAATTATTCAGTTGATCGTAGAGCTTGAAAATGATTTCAATATTGAATTTCAGGATTCAGAACTTGCATTGGGCTTGTATTATGATATGAATGATGTGGTTGCCGCTGTTGCAGCCAAGTTGAATTAAAGAAGACAAGGGAGGTATAATCATGAGCAATAAAAAAGATATTGCCAGTCAGCTACCCGATGATTACATCATGGCAGTGGCATGCAACATTATTCTCAATTCTGGGGGATGACGAAAAAGCTAAGAACTGGATCTTCAGCAATTACATCCAGCTTAGATGTTATAATATTGAGGAGATTTTCACAGGAGATGAGATGCTTCTGGCAGATATGATGCCGGGAAGCAGTTCTTTGAAGGAGTGTCCATATCTTCTGTTCTCACTGATGACAAAAAGAGCAGGTAGAGAGCTACTGTGGAGATATCATTAACTTCATTATTAAAACGATCGACCTGAACGGATATGTCTATGGTGTATTTGACGAGGCAAAGATCCTGTGCGATTCCGGTGCAGATTACAAATTCCCACATGAGTTATTTATTTTTGGCTATGATAAGGATAAGGAAGAGTTCCATGTTGGTGATTTCACATTTGGTGAGCATTATTCTTATTCAACTGTATCTTTTGAGGATGTTAAGCGGGGTTACGATATCATAACAGCATCCGAAGATCATATGTTTAAGGATGATTATAAAGGCAGACGTGGTTTATATGTGATCCAGAAGAATACCGCTGAGATGTATTATGATCTGGATGTGGCATATATCAAGGATACATTGGTTGAATATCTGGACGCAAAGGATTCCAAGAATCATTTCCGTATGATGAGAAATCGTTTCTCAGATACAGTATTCGGTGTAAATGTATACGATGCAGTATATAAGCAGATCGAAAAGCAGCTTTCAGGAGATGAGCCTGATTTTGATATCCGTGCGCTTCACCTGTTATACGATCATAAAGTTCTGATGAATGAACGTCTGAAGTATATGATGGCAAAAGGTGTGTTGGCTTATGATAATGAGATTCTTGACGAGTACATGGAGGTTGTCAACAATATGCTGACAGCAAGAAACCTTCTGATCAAGACATCCATCACAGGAAATGTGAACTGCCTTGATCGTTTTGAGAAGTATATCATGACCGCAAAGGCCAAAGAGATTGAAGTCCTCAACAAGGTTGTCGAGAGACTTTAAAGTAGCAGACGAAAACACCACGGTGTATGGTCAAGTGACGAATTCGGGCCGGGCTTATATCTATTATTACGCAAAACGCTTTCGCTCTATTCCTCGGCGTAGCGGTACATAAGGCTGCGCAAGACGCAGCCTAAGTACCGACGCTCGGAAAGGTTTGCTTCATAATAGTATAAGCCCGGCCCGAGTTCTGTTCCTTGAATATATACCGTGGTGATTTCTGTTTGAGGAAGAACCAAAGACAGAAAAATATAGCCGGCTGTTCTGCAACAGATATTTTCATGAAGCAAGCCTGTTCGAATGTCGGTTCTTAGCGATCCACGGAAGTGGGAGCTTAGTACCGCTACATGAGAATAGAGCGAGAGCGTCTTGCGGAATGAAAAGTATCTGTGCCGGACAGCCGGCTATATTTTTCGTCCGGTTACTTTACAATATGGATCTCTGAAGGCTGATAGTAAAAGCTGTCGGTTGCGATATAGCGGTTGTGGTAGTCAGGATCTGTGGTTTCTGCGTCATCATCTGTATGAGTAAGGACGTCGTAGGATACGATGCCTTTGGTGGACACTTCTTTTATGAGCAGATAGGAAGCACCTTTTAAGGATATCGGTTCATCGGTGAGGGTGGCTGCTTTTTGTGTGTCGCTCCAAAGTATGGTATTGTCATCGGACATACCATAGAAGGTGTAGCTGTCTACAGGATCTGAAATGGATCGTACCGTAAGGGAGATCGTATTCGTTGTAGTGGCATTGGAATCGATGCCTGATTCTGTGTAGCTTTCAGAGAAGGTTTGAGTCGTTGATTCGCCTTCGTTCATGATTGAAACAGGAGAGCCGGGTGTTATAAAGAGATCACCATTTTCTTTCTGATAGATTAGATTCAGATAGATATAATAAAAGATCTGAATCTGTGGAATAATCTGTTTTGTCCGGATCAACATAGAGAGTGCCGGAAAGGGATAAGGAAGCTTCTGTGGTACCATCAGGCGGATATATATAATTGCTTTGACCGATTAGTGTATGGGATGAAGACTCATAGGAGGTAGTGCTCGTTCCATCGGAACCGGAAATGTTTATAGATGGTTCAGCCATCATATCGGAACGGAACGAATAATAGAAATCTCCTTCTTCTTCGGATACATCAACTTTAATTGCGGCAAGATAGCAGCCGGAGATATCGGGATTATCCGGTTTGAAAGTATCTGTTTTCTGATCATATGTGCAGGAAATCGGTTCTTCCTGATCATCCAGAGGTGTTGCTGTACAATAGATGCCAACCAGATGCTTGGTAACTGCAGATGGGGTATTTTCTTTCTTTGCAAGTTGACAGCCGGAAAGGACAGTCAGACCTAAAATGGTCAGTATACTTATAGATAAAAATTTCTTCATGCTTCTTCCTCCTCATCAAGATTTCCGTCAAATGACAGAATATCGCCTACATCACAGTGCAGGTAGTAACATATTTTATTGATGGTTGTAAATCGGACACCTTTTGCTTTTCCGCTTCGCAAAATGGAAAGATTTGCTTCGGTTATGCCGATCTTTTTGCATAATTCTTTAGAAGTCATATTATTTTCTTTTAAGACTTTTTCCAGATTGATCTTAATTGCCATATGAAACCTCCGTGTTAAATGAATGCTTCATTTTCTTCTTCCAGCGTGTGTGCTGTCTCGAATTTCTTTGCAAGGATAAATGCCGTTACGGTCAGAAGTATCTCTATAATAGGAAGAGATACGGTAAAGGTCGTATCTGAAAGTGACGGAAGCATAAGAAGCTGCAGGATGTTTCGAACAACTTCAAGTACTGCCGTAATACAGAGAACTCTTACACACAGATGGGAGAGTGCCCCTGCATCCTGGATCGTCTGATCGGTGAAATGATTGTCTTTCAGAGAACGACACAGCCGGAAGGATGCGATCAATACCCAGATGAATAACAGGGATGGAACCAGGTCGCAGAGGAGTAACGGAATGCGGTCAGACTGAAATGATCTCATGCTGCCATTATCAAGCATAACAGCACCATCTTCTGATGATATGATCCGGGAATACAGGTCAGGACCTGTTTGATTTGCAGAAGCACATAGTTTTGGAAGCTTTTTATGAAACAGATATTAATGATTGATATGATCATTACAAGAATGATGAAAACCTGTGCGATCTTTGCCAGATTGATCTCATTTGCATACCGGATTATGGCAAGAACCCGGAGAATGATGTAACAGATAAAGATGGACCACAGGGTTGTCGATATTGCCAGACTGATCATAGGTATCGAATAACGAAAATAGGGGGCATAAGCCCCGGATTTATCATCAGGTAAATGCCGATAAAGAGGGCAGCAGAGCATACGAGTAACAGATAAGTCTGCACGGATCTTCTTTTTCCTCAGACAAAGAAGCAGAAATGCGATTGCCGGGAGACAGCAGATAATGATATAAAAGTATGATCGCGATACAGTTACCGGAGTTTCCGGATAATGAAAAGCTTTCGAAGCCATACTGCGATCCATTCAAACGGAGTTGTAAAAATCTGATTCATGGTTATATCCTTTCTGATAGCTGATTTTATCTAAAAATTATCGAAAAACAATAATTACACAGTTTCAAAATATCATTAAAATTATCGTTTGTCAATAATTTCTATGGATTGCGAGCTTGATTCATTTATGCAGGTCTAATATAATAGAAATTGCCGTGTTCAGATTTCGTATCATTTGATTGAAGGATAAAATGATCGTTGGCATTTCGGCACCGGCATAAGGGAACATGGGAGAGCAATATTCTCAGTGACGATATATAAATGTTTGTGAGGCAGAGATATGATTTATTCTTATCCGGATTATTATAAAAAGTTTAGATGTATAGCGGACAAATGCCCGGACACCTGCTGTTCTGACTGGCAGATCGTGATCGATGATGAATCATTGGAAAAATATCGGAATTACGCAGGAGAATACAGGCAGACACTTCACCGGAATATACAGTGGGAAGAGGGCGTATTCGGACATAACCGGAAGGGCAAATGTGCATTTTTGCGGGATGATGGACTGTGCGACATGTATAAGCATATGGGAAAAGACAGCTTATGCACGACCTGTTCGGGAATATCCAAGACATACGGAAGAATTTGAAAATATAAGAGATTTCATTATCGCTTTCCTGCCCGGAGGTGGCAAGGATATTGATGCAGAAGACAGAACCGGTAACATTTGTCTGTGAAGAAGACGATGAGGAAGAAGTATTTGAGGATTATGATTATTTCCTGTTTTCCAATCTTGAGGATATCCGGGAGGAGATTTTGAAGATTACCCAGAACCGGGAAGAAAGTCTGAAAGCAAGGATCAGAAAGGTATTGCAGATCGGTGCTTCCGCACAGAGACATTATGAAGAAGGGGATCTGATCGACTGGGATGAATGTGAGGATACAGATAAAGTCTGCGTGAAAGATGAATATGAACTGTTCCGGAAGCATATGAGATTCCTGTCAGAGGAGCTGGAGCTGTTATATCAGGACTGGGATGATGTGTTGGTGGAATCCGAAGTGCTTTTGTTTGATCAGGGGGAATCCGGTTTCACAGAGAATAAGAAACGATTTCTGGTCATGGTGGGGAAACAGCAGCCTGCCTTCACTTGAAATCGTGCTGGAGCAGATCGTTGTTTATTTTATCTCGATCTATTTGTTAGGTGCGGTCTATGATGGGAATATTCTTGGTAAAATAGATTCCGCGGTGGGCCATGTGACAGTAATCTTCCTGCTGCTTCTCGCCAGATGGATAAAGTGCAGTGAGAAGTTAGAGATGGCTGATCTGATCGAACTGGTGTACCGGTATTCCAGAGATCGAACATTCGGATGAGAATCTCGACCGGGTGGAAGAACTGGACTGGTTTATAAGAATATAATTTGAATTTCAGTGAACTCTATAGCATACTATAGGATAAGGTTGCTCACAGAGCGATGAACAGTGATAAAAGGAAAATGGAGTAGCAGTATGAATATATGTATATTTGGTGCATCCAGTAATGACATTGATCAGGCATACATGGATGCGGTTTTTTAATCTTGGAAAGAAGCTGGCAGAGAGAGGACATACATTAGTATTATTTGGTGCGGGTGCAAGAGGACTTATGGGGGCTGCCGCCAGAGGAGCAAGTGCCGGAAACGGTGAGATCGTTGGCGTTGCACCCACATTTTTTAATGTGGATGGCATCATCTATGGCAAATGCACAGAGCTGATCCGGACAGAGACGATGCGTGAGCGGAAACAGATCATGGAGGATCGGAGTGATGCATTTATCATGGTGCCGGGTGGAATTGGAACATTTGAGGAATTTTTGAGGTGCTGACTTTAAAGCAGCTTGGACGACATGGCAAGGCGATCATTGTCTATAACCAGGATGGATTCTTTAATTCCCTGTTTCAGATGATGGATGAATGTGTCGAGAAGGGTTTTTATGAACCATGTAACAAACGAGATCTATCAGGTGATGACAGATACAGATGAGATCCTTTCTTATCTGGATGGCTATACACCGGAGGTCGGCAAGGTGTTTAAATTTTAAACGATATGGGTGCAGGAGGAAAAATGGGAGATACGAATGAATATACAGTTCACGATCTGGTACGGGATGAGTTGTATAAAAATATGGATGTTGAATATGGAAAATTTACAGCGAGTCTGTCACCGGGAGCAGGAAATATCATCGGCGTTCGGATTCCGGTGCTGCGCAAAATGGCGAAAGAGATTGCGTCTGTAAACTGGAAGGAGTATCTGGATGGTGCAAGGGATGATACCTTTGAAGAAGTCATGTTACAGGGCATCGTGCTTGGCTATGCCAGAGGAAAGATCGACGACATTCTCACATACATGGGACGGTTCATACCAAAGATCGATGACTGGTCGATCTGCGATACCTGTTGTAATACCTTTAAGATCGCAAACCAGTATCAGCAGGAAGTGTGGGATTTCCTGATGCCATATCTGGACGAGCAGGGAGTAATCGATGGCAAGCCTGCTAACGAGAGAAATCGTGAGTTTGAACTGCGGTTTGTAGCAGTTATGATGTTGAATTATTATCTGAATGATGCCTATATTGATAAGGTTGTTATATGCATACGATCATATGAAGAATGATGGCTATTATCTGAAAATGGGTGTTGCATGGGGACTTGCAGAAGCCTATGTAAAATGTCCGGAGCCGACGAAGGTATTTTTTAAATAATAACCATCTGGATGATTTCACATTTAACAAAGCAATCCAGAAGATGCAGGAATCCTTCCGTATCACACCGGAGGAAAAAGCTGCACTCAAGGCAATGAAGCGATGATAATGATAATATAAGTAAATATGGCGAAATGAGCGGAGGTGGCAGTATGAGAATGTATTTTAAACAGAGATTGTTTTCGTGGTTTGACAGTTATGATATTTATAATGAACAGGGGAATCCGATATATGTGGTAAAGGGACAGATATCCTGGGGACATTGTCTGAAGATTTTCGATCCATATGGGAATGAAGTCGGTACAGTAAAGGAGCAGATATTCACATTTCTTCCAAAATTTGAGATCTATCAGGGAAATCAATATCTGGGATGCATTAAGAAAGAGTTTTCCTTTCTTAAGCCCCGATATGATATTGCTTATAATGGATGGCATATTGATGGAAGCTTTATGGAATGGGATTACAAGATCACAGATGCTGCAGGTGGTATGGTTGCATCCATATCAAAGGAACTGTTTCATATGACAGATCAATATGTGATCGATGTATATGATCCACAAAACGCACTTATTGCACTTATGTTTGTTCTGGCCATTGATGCAGAGAAATGTTCGAGGAATGACTAGGAATGGTCGGCAATCCTTCCGATGGTATCGGCAAGAATCTCGATCACCTGCTCGGTATCTTCTTCCTTATATTTTAAGAAAGTATGTACGCTTCCTTGAATCAGCAGAGAAATTGTGATATTTTTCTCCAGATTGTCTTTGAATTCCGGATGCGTGATAAAGATCAGTTCCTTAATGCGGGCTTCCAGTTTGTTGGTGAGCACGCCACAGCTTCTGTCATCATCCGGGAAAAGAATGTTGAACAGATGTCCCTGTGTGATAAATGCGGTACAGAGCAGCCTGGTTGCGGCAGCCGGATCTGTGATGATAAGATCCGGATTTGGAATGTCTGCAACCAGTGACGTGATCGCATCATTTTCCAGATATTCCGACAGATCGTAGATATCTTTAAAATGAAGATAAAATGTCTGTTTGCTGATATTTGCTTTCTGGGTCAGCTCCCGGATCGTAATCTTTTCGAGCGGTTTCGCCGCACGTAATTCTATAAAAGCACTGAAAATGCTGTTCTTGGTTTTCTGTATTCTTAAATCCATTGCGATCTCCTGATTTACTATTTGTTGACTATGGTCAATAAATTGACGTTATTCAATTATTGGCTATGGTGTCAGCTTTTGTAATCTCATATAATAAACATGTCTATTTTAATCTATAAATTTACTATAGTCAATAAAGAAACAAAACAGATGATTCTTGCACGGGCAGTTCGACCTTGCTAACATGTGGACGCTCTCGCTCGTTTCAGCCTGCAACGGTACTAAGATGCCGCATATGCGCCATCTAAGGACCGGCGGCTTCAAATGCCACTAGTTGGCAAGGTCGAACTGCCCGTGCAAGAATCATCTGTACAAATACAAAGGAGAATGACATGGATATTTACGAATTTTATTCCGGAAGAAGCTTTGATGCATATAGAGAACTGGGGGCGCATGTGAAGAAAGAGGTCGCAGGAAAGAAGACGGTTGTCAGTGGTGTGGAATTTGTCACATATGCACCGAATGCTCTGGGGGTAAATGTGATCGGTGAATTCAACGACTGGAACGAGACGGTCATGGAACGCTGTTATGACGGCAGCTTTTTCAAGGTATTTGTGCCGGAAGCAAGACCGGGCATGATGTACAAATATAAGATCTATCACAGAGACGGCAGCAGCATGGAGCATTGTGATCCGTATGGCTTCGGCATGGAGCTGCGTCCGGCATTTGCATCCATTATCCGGGATATGGATACATATCGTTTCCATGATGCCAAATGGATGAAGAACCGTAGTGTATGTCAGGGCAGCCCACTTAACATCTATGAAGTTCATCTGGGTTCCTGGCGCACAAAACCGGTCTTTGATGAACAGGGAAATCCGCTGACACCGGAGGAGATCGCAGAGAGCAACCGGGTAGCGGAGAGCTGGTATACCTATAAGGAGATCGCTCCGATGCTTGCGGAATATGTGAAAGAGCAGGGATATAATTATGTAGAGTTCATGCCGCTCTCCGAGCATCCGTCCGATCAGTCCTGGGGTTATCAGAATACCGGATTTTTCAGTCCGACATCCAGATATGGAACAGCAGATGACCTGAAGGAAATGATCGATATTCTGCATCAGCATAATATTGGCACAATTCTTGATTTTGTTCCGGTTCATTTCGCACTTGATGGCTATGGACTTGCCAGATATGATGGCACGGCATTGTATGAATATCCAAGCAACGATGTGGGATACAGTGAGTGGGGAAGCATGAACTTCATTCATTCCAAAAAGGAGAAGTGCGGAGCTTCTTACAGTCTGCGGCGAATTACTGGCTGTCAGAGTATCATTTTGACGGACTTCGTATGGATGCGATCAGCCGTATCATCTACTGGATGGGCGATGAGAGCCGTGGTGTAAATGACCGGGCGGTTGATTTTATCCGGAATATGAATCAGGGGTTAAAGGATCGTCATCCTTCGATCATCTTGTGTGCCGAAGACTCGACAGACTTTAAGGGTACAACGAAGGAAACGAAATATGGTGGACTGGGCTTTGATTACAAATGGGATATGGGCTGGATGAATGATACACTGAATTTCTTCCGTACACTTCCATTTGTCCGCGGCGAGCATTATCATGACCTGACATTCTCGATGATGTATAACTATAACGAACGGTATCTGCTTCCTTTGTCACACGATGAGGTTGTACATGGAAAGGCAACGATCATTCAGAAGATGGCGGGTATGTATGAAGAAAAGTTCCCGCAGGCAAAGGCATTATATGCTTATATGTATGCGCATCCGGGCAAGAAGCTGAACTTTATGGGAAATGAGATCGGACAGTTCCGCGAGTGGGATGAGAAGCGCGAGCAGGACTGGGATCTTTTGAAATATCCGAACCATGATTCTTTCCACCAGTATATGAAAGCACTGAATAAGATTTATATGAAAGAGCCGGCATTATCTGCATGGGATGATGATCCGAATGGATTTGCATGGATCCTTTGCGGTAAGGAAAATGATGTTGTCTATATCTTTCAGCGTGAAGTAAATGAAGATAAGGTGATCGTTGTATTAAACCTGTCGGGACTTGTATATAAAAATTATCACTTTAATTATGGAAATGGTGATACAATGAAGGTACTGATCAACAGCGACTGGAATAAATTTGGCGGAAGCACAAAAGATACAGAGAAAACGATTAAGGGTGTAAATGGAGATTTTGGATTTGACCTTCCGGCATTTTCCGGAATTTACCTGAAACCGGTCGATTAGAACATGAGAAGGTGAATATGATGACGACAATAGAGAAGCTGGCAGAGCTGCGTGAGAAAATGAAGGAAACAGGTGTAGATGCTTATGTGATCACTACGGATGACTTTCATGCATCCGAATATGTTGGAGCATATTTCAGGGAAAGAGAATATATGTCCGGGTTTACAGGATCTGCCGGAACACTGGTTGTGCTCCCCTGATACGGCGGCATTGTTTACAGATGGGCGATATTTCATTCAGGCGGAAGCACAGCTTGCAGGCAGTACGATCGAACTGATGAAGAGTGGACAGCCGGGCGTTCCAACGATCGAGGAATATTTGTATGACCATCTGGAACCGGAAAAGGTTGTAGGCTTTGATGGAAGAACCGTCAGCTTGGATTTTGCTGATAGGATGCTTGGCAAACTGGGCGATAAAAAGGTCACTTTAAATGGTGAACTGGATCTGGTTGATGAACTCTGGGCGGACAGACCGGAGCTGTCACATGAGCCGGTATTTGAATTACCATTTTCATACACAGGCGAAACCCGTGCGGATAAGCTTGCGCGTGTCAGAACGTCAATAAGAGATCCGCAGGTGCGGATATCCGGGTGATCTCTGCATTGGATGAGATCGCATGGCTTCTGAATCTGCGGGGCAATGATATAGACTGTAATCCGGTATTCCTGTCATATATGCTGATCGCAGATGAAGACTGTCGTTTATATATCAATGATGTGATCTTAAACGATGAAATCACCAGAGAACTTGCCGTTGATGGGCTCACACTTTATCCGTATAATGCAATCTATACGGATCTGAAGCGGTTGCCGGAGATTATTCATACGCATAAACAGGCAGAGCAGATGACGGTATTGCTGGATGGCTGCCAGACCAATTACAGATTAAGAAGTTGTATACCGGATGGTATATCAGTGGTCGATGAACCGTCTGCGGTTCAGTTGATGAAAGCACGGAAGAATTCAGTAGAGTGTGAAAATGAACGGAATGCGCATATTAAGGATGGAGTTTGCTGTAACGAAATTTATCTACTGGCTTAAGCATCATATCGGAACAGAAACGATCACGGAGCTTTCGGCAGCAGAGAAGCTGGAGTCTTTTCGAAAAGAGCAAAAGGGGTATATCGAGCCGAGCTTTGAAACGATATCTGCATATGGTCCACATGGCGCGATCGTACATTATGAACCGACAGAGGAGACAAATGTCGAACTAAAACCGGAGAGCTTCTTATTAGTGGACAGCGGCGGCCATTACATGGAGGGAACAACTGATATCACCAGAACGATTACGCTCGGAACTCTGACAGAGGAAGAGAAATGGGCATATACACTGGTGCTGATCGGACATCTGAATCTGGCAGCAGCAAGATTTAAACATGGAACGCGTGGTGAGAATCTCGATTATCTGGCGCGTGAACCACTGTGGCGGTATGGCCTGGATTTCAATCACGGCACCGGTCATGGAGTCGGATATCTGTTAAATGTACACGAAGGACCAAACAGGATCCACTTCCGAATCATGGAAGAACGCAGACCGACAGCAGTATTCGAAGACGGAATGATCACGTCAGATGAACCGGGTATATATATAGAAGGAAGGTTTGGCATCCGTCATGAGAATCTGGTTCTTTGTAAGAAAGCAGGAAAACCGGCAGGCAAGCTTCCAGAGGTATTCTTGAAAGAAGAGGAAGCAAATGGAACATTTCTGGAATTTGAAACTCTGACCTGGGTTCCGTTTGACACAGAAGCTTTGATACCGGAACTGATGACAGATCGTGAGCTCCAACGATTGAATGAATATCACAAGAATGTGTATGAGAAGATCGCTCCACATCTGACGGAGGAAGAACGCATATGGCTGGAGCAGGCAACGAGTCCAGTATCGAAAAAATATCATAATAAAATTTGATGAATTTCAAGGGGAGAAACATATGATCTATAAGTGTGAGGCATGCGGGGGTGTGCTGGTATATGACCCGGATCTCGGGAAAATGAAATGTACACAATGTGGTCAGACAAGCGAACGCAGATTCCATATGAAGTTAAAGGAAGTAGATCCGGATACAGAGGAAAAAGAAGACGGAAAACGATCATTTGATAATCTGTGGTTTGGTCTTGATAAAGATCAGAAGTGGCATGGAGAGAAGGAAATCCAGATCAATCCTGACTGGGATGCGGATCTGTTGGCATTTGAGATGCGGAATAACAGACCGGAAGATATATCGGCTGCATCAAAACAGACGGAAGCAGAAGATATATCAGAAAAATCAGAGCAGCAGGCACAAGACACTGCTTATACAGGTGACCGGAGAGAGATGCAGGGAGAACGACTGATGTCGGTTCAGATATTCCGCTGTACTTCCTGCGGAGCACAGATTATGATCCATGGAAATGAGCGGGCAACTTTTTGTTCGTTTTGTGGACAGCCGACGGTTATATTTGACCGTGAATCGAAGGAAGTATGGCCGGATTATATCATTCCATTTTCCATAACGGAACAGCAGGCAGTGGATGCGATCAAAGAGAAATTCGGTACAGGCAGATATGTGCCAAGAGAGATCAAACATCCGAAGATTGACAAGATCCGTGGAATCTATATTCCATATTGGCTGTATACAGTGTATATGCGGAAAAAAGCAAATCTGCATCTGGTAACGAGTAATGAAGCTGAGAAGAAAGAACCGGAAAATATCTTTAATGCCGGAATGAACAGAAACCAATCCTTTTATACGATGCTGCAGTCATCGAAGAAGATGGGATTGTATCCGGGATCATTTCAGAATCAGAAATATGATGCGGAAACGAGAAGTGTCTCTGTAGGTATAAATGAGAAGACAGATATGTTTGCAGATGCATATGGAAATTTTGAACAGGTTACCTTTGATGCATCCAGAAAATTAGATGATCGGCTATCCAGTCGTCTGGAACCATATCATATGGAAGCATTAAAGCCATTTGATCCATCGTATCTGTCCGGATTCTATGCAGATCGGTATGATGTGCCGTCCAGAGAGGCTGCGCCGGACATCCATCAGAGGATAAGTGATGCTATGGATAAAGCAATGATAGAAGATACAGGAACGACTTACATAGAGAAGAGCATTGAACAGTACAGTGTGGATAAGATTGAGTATGCGCTCCTGCCTGCATGGTTCATGACCTTCTGGTATAGGCATGAGCTTTATACGATTCTGGTCAATGGGCAGACCGGAAAGGTTGTTGGCAATATTCCAGTGAATAAAAGGAGTTTTATTTCGGATGCGGTGATGACCGGAGTTGTATGCTGCACGATCGGAGCGGTTGTATTTTATGAAATCAATCAGGGAATTGCAAAAGGGTATGGCTTTTTCCATGAATATGGAGGGTCGATCATTGTATTTCTTTTTATGCTGGTGGCGGGACTTTTTACCAGAAATCTCAGTAAATACAACAGGTATAAGCACGACAAAGAACGACTTGCATCTTCAACAACGACTGATTATGTAAAAGAAAGGCAGGATAAGACATGGATTCGATAAATATTTTACTTACAGGATTTAAATTGTTACCGATCATACAGGGCATTGTCTGTGGCGGACTGTTTGCGGCAGGTCTGTTGCTGTCGTGGATGCTTCGCTCCAACCTCCATGGCGAGATGGAAACAGAGAAGGAATTTGCCAGACAGCACAAAATCTCCTACTACCAGATTGACCAGGGCCACAAGATTTTATTCTTCTGATCCATCTTCGATACATATGGCTGGCGTCAGGGCTGCACCGGGCATTGCAATAACGAGTTCCGGGTTTCTATTCGGTTCGCACGCTTATTTGTCAGCAGTCGCCCAAACTCGTCCTTACGGACTCAGACAAGGGCTTTGTGCTGACAGCTAGTGCAAACCTCATAACGAAATCCTCACAATGTTATTGCAATGCCCGGTGCAGCCCTGACGTCAGCCATATGTATCTTATAACGATAAAGGAGCAAAGCTTTTGATATAGGAAGGATTCTCTGTGCAACATTTCTGATATATAGACATCACCTTGTATCTGTAGCAGATACAAGGCAGAGGGAGAGAAATGTACATAAGTGGAAAGAATAGCTGGGGTGGGTTGTAGATGGGCTATCCGTATGTATATAAAAGATATATAGTGGAGTTTCCGTAGGGAGCTACATATTGCCAGCGAATGCGGGTGCATGTCTGAGTCCGAAGGACGAGTTTGCACAGGAGCATGAGCGAATCAGGCATATGTAGTTCACAGGGAACGAAACGGATCTTTTATATACATACGGATAGCCCATTCATAACCCACCCCAGCTATTCTGTTAGCCCAAGGGTATTGCAGAATGGCAGGCGGTATATTATAATGAAGCGAGAATGTAGATAACAGGAGGAACCCGAAATGGACATTGTATGTTTGGATTTGGAAGGCGTATTAGTACCGGAGATCTGGATCGCATTTGCAGAGGCAAGCGGTATCCCGGAGTTAAAGAGAACAACAAGAGATGAGCCGGATTACGACAAATTAATGAACTGGCGTCTTGGCATATTAAAAGAACATGGACTTGGCTTAAAAGAGATTCAGGAAACGATCGCAAAGATCGATCCGATTCCCGGTGCAAAGGAATTCTTAGATGAGCTTCGTTCTATGACACAGGTTATCATTATTAGTGATACATTTACACAGTTTGCAAGCCCGCTTATGAAGAAGCTCGGCTGGCCGACAATTTTCTGTAATTCATTAGAGGTAGCAGAAAGTGGAGAGATCACAGGCTTTAAGATGCGTTGTGAGAAATCCAAATACACAACCGTAAAAGCACTTCAGTCTATCGGTTATGATACAATCGCAAGTGGTGACAGCCACAACGATCTTGGAATGATCCGCGCAAGCAAGGCCGGATTCCTCTTTAAGAGTACCGATCAGATCAAAGCAGACAATCCTGATCTTCCGGCTTATGAGACATATGATGAGCTGCTTGCAGCCATCAAGAAAGTGCTGGCTTAAGATCGATCCTTTCATATAAAAATGTATGCAGTATGTGAGACAGGCATACTGAAGTCGTGAAAATTAAGTACATATAACAGAGAACCTGCATATACTGTAGCAAACAGAGTATGCAGGTTTTTTATGGCTATAAAAATAATGATTGATGCCGGACATGGTGGATTTGACAATGGGGCATCTTATAATGGCAGAACGGAGAAGAATGACAACCTGAATTTGGCTTTGGCACTCGGTGATGCGTTGTCAGAGCTTGGTTATGACGTGGAATTTACGAGAACGACAGATGTCTATGATTCACCGACAAGAAAAAGCACAGATCGGAAATGAGAGCGGTGCGGATTATTTTATCTCCCTGCACAGGAATGCTGCACCGTATCCGAACAAATATAACGGAGTGGAAACCTTGGTTTATAATACATCAGGGATTGCATATGAAATGGCAGAAAATGTGGATGCAGAGCTTGCAAAGATCGGATTTGAGAATCTGGGAGTTGAGGAACGGAAGAATCTGGCCTGTTCTGCGCCGGACAACGATGCCGGCAATTCTGATCGAGACTGGATTTATTGACAGTGATAAGGATAATTATCTGTTTGATTACCGGTTTGAAGATATCGTGAATGCGATCGCACTCGGAATTGATGAAACACTTCGTGGATAGATGTGTGAAAAGCGCACAAAAAAGAATTTACAGTTAACGAGAAAAATTGTATAATTATAAAGACTGTTTTAGAAAACGACAATCCGATTGGAGAAGGTTATCTGATTGGAAAATACGATAGAAAAGTGGGGTAGAAAACAATGAAAAATACGTTCAGTAATTCAGGCATGTTGAACTGGCTTGGCTTCTTTGCAAATAAGATGGATGTCAGCCCGGAGAAGATAAAGATGCTTAATATCTGCGGCAGACAGAAAAATGTCGTGCCAACGATTGATACACATAAGCGGGTTCTGATCTATACTGATGCCAGTCATGAAGATCTCTTCTATACATTATGGGAAGCGGGATTTGGCGAATATGATATCTGGATCGGCGAAGGAACAGAGCCGGGAAGTGAACTTACAAATGCAAAGCTCAAGAATGTTATTAATAAGAAGATATCCGAACCGACGGTTGTCTTTATTGTAAACGAGAAGACCAGAGAATCCGTTCGGTACGGCATGAAGAATGATCTGTTTACAAAGGGATCGGTTCATTATGTATGCAATGAGATCCGCGCGGTTATCATGAGTATTCTCGGTGTAGATACTCATGATACGATTCTTGCTCTGATGGCAGAGAGTATCGTTATCGAAGCTGCGATCACAGCGAGCGAAGGTCAGATCATTGCAGTAGAGCCGGACAGCGGATCCAGAAGATCTATGGAGGAAAACGTTGAGAAGTTTGGAGTTCATAACGTGCAGATCATTCCGGATATGAGCGAAGAATCCTTAAGTAGGATTCCGGTACCAAGACTTGCATTTATCGTTGCGAATCATTATCTGGAATCTGATATTGAACGCCTGCTTGTGATCAATCCGCAGATGCAGTTTGTTATCTACACTTAGATCTTGGTATCCTTGCAGAGACCAAGCTGATCTTTGACAAATTCGGTATTCAGAATATGGAAGCGTTACAGATCAACGTATCTAAGACAAATAAAGAAAATGTATTTGTTGCTCAGCCGGCACCATGGATCATTACAGGTGGGGCTGAATAGAATACAGATATTCAGAAATAAAGCCCCATTCTCCGGTAAGAGTTTCTTCTGTTTTATGAACAACGTAAAAAACAGAAGAAAGCCTGAAAAGGATGGGGCTATTTTACTTTACAGAGTAGAATTAGTTATGATTTTTTATAAAAAGTTTAGAAATATATTTTTTATTAATAAATTAATAAAAGGTGAAAAATAAAAAATGGTGTGCTATAATACGTTGTTGTTTAAAGGACGACTGGAAGCACATGGAAGAATGCAGGAGGAAATTTAAATGAAAGTCATTTTTTTCGACATTGACGGTGTGTTAAATTCAAACAAATTCATCTGTAACAATCCGGGTGAAACCGTTGACAGAAAAAATGTAAAAAACCTTGCAGATGTTGTAAAGGCAACAGATGCGAAGCTGGTAGCGATCTTTAACTGGCGGAAAGAGGTTATGAAAGATCCGGTATGTGACGAGAGAGCACAGGAGCTGATCCTGAAGCTTAAGGAGGAAGGTCTCGTTATATCAGATGTAACTCCGCCGCAGGAACATATATCCGGCAAGTATGAGGATTATGGACGGTGCTTCGAGGTTAAGGACTATGTAGACCAACACGATGTAGACAGGCTGGTGATCTTAGATGACATGGACTCAGACTGGGACAGAGTTGGACTTGCTGATTACTGGATCAATACGGAGAATACGGTAAAAGGATTTTCCGAGAGTGATGCAAGAGAAGTAATAAATATCCTTAACAGTTAGTATGCCCTTTGAAAAAATTACATGAGAGGAAGTGAAGACCTACGGGTGACCTTGCAGAAAAGTTAACAGAGGAGCTGAATTGCGAGACTCTCTTTACCATTCCCATTTTTGGTGGAATCCCGATCTCGGAATCAATCGTGGTAACATGGATCATTATGGCGGTACTAGTTCTGTTATCCGTTATACTTGTCCGGAATCTGAAAGTTGAGAATCCGGGAAAGAAACAGCTTGCTCTGGAGTCGATCATTACGACATTTAATAATCTGTTTAGTGACGTTTTGGGAGAAAAAGGTAAGGCATATATACCGTATCTGATCACTGTCATTTTGTATATCGGAATGGCAAATATCGCAGGTATATTTGGATTTAAACCACCAACCAAGGATCTGAACGTAACAGCAGCACTGGCGATCATGAGTATAGTCATGGTTCAGGTTGTCTGTATCAGAAGCAGGGGACCGAAAGGCTGGCTTAAGAGCTTTGCAGAGCCGGTAGCAATAGTAGCACCTATAAATGTAATGGAGCTTGTAATAAAACCATTGTCGTTATGTATGCGATTGTTTCGGCAATGTTTTAGGTGCATTTGTTGTAATGAAATTAATTGAGGCGGTAGCGCCTGTCATTGTGCCTATTCCGTTAAGCCTTTATTTTGATATCTTTGATGGCTTACTTCAGGCATTTGTATTCACATTCTTAACTGCACTCTACATGCAGGAAGGATTGGGAGAAGACTAAGATTAACATAAGGAAAATGAAAAGGAGATAATAATTATGAACACAGTAATCGCAATTGGAGCTGCTATAGCAGTATTAACAGGTATTGGTGCAGGTATCGGACTTGGAATCGCAACATCAAAGGCAGTAGAAGCAGTAGCAAGCCAGCCGGAAGCAGACAGTAAGATCACAAAGCTTCTGATCATCGGTGGAGCACTTGCAGAGGCAACAGCCGTTTACGGTCTGGTAATTGGTCTTTTGATCATTCTTCTTCTGAAATAATATTTATAAGAATATGATGATTGCGGCACTATATCATAATAGATATGAAGGAATCGTAATTGTCGGATAACGAAAACAGACAGAAAGGCAGGAGGTCATTAAATGATAAATTTAAGTGTCTCGTCCATAGCCATAACCATAATTAATATTATAGTTTTGTTTCTTCTGTTAAAGAAATTCCTGATTGGTCCGATCAATAAGATCATGGCAGAACGTGAAGAGATGATCAAATCCTCGATCGCGAATGCCAATCAGACGAAGGATGATGCCATGAAACTGAAGCAGCAATATGAAGATACTCTCGCAGGTGTTCAGGATGAATGTGATACCATGCGGGACAAATCCAGACAGGCTGCACAGAATGAATATAACAGGATTGTGGCAGATGCAGGCGAGAAATCAAACCGTATGATCAAGGATGCGGAAAAAACTATAGAAGTACAGCGTGAAAAGGCTTTGAGCGATATGGAATCTCAGGTTGCGGAGCTTGCAATGTCGGCAGCGGCTAAGATTCTGGGTGAAGACTCAAATGACGCGAAAAATCAGTCACTATATGATGAGTTTATAGAAAAAGCAGGTGAGGCCCATGACACAGAAAGCAATTAATTATGCTGAAGTTTTGTGCGAGCTGAATATTGATGCGGCTGAGCTTTCAGACATGGAAGCAGTTGTCAGGGAGAATCCTGAATTACAGGAGGCACTTACGTGTCCGGTTGTCAGCAGAGAAAAAAAGTCAGAAATTATCGATAAGATATTTGATAGTTCAAAGACTACGGTAAAATTCTTAAAGGTACTTTGCAACAATTCTGATTTTGATCAGTTCTTTGAGATATGCAGGGAATACAGAGTTCTTATAAAAGAAGAAGGCAGATGTCCTTCTTGCAACCCTTTATTATGTGACACCTCAACGGAGACACAGAAGAAGGGATTGAAGATTTTCTGAAAAAGGAATATAAGACCTCAGATGTGGAACTGACATTGGAGAAGAAAAAGACAGTCTGATCGGCGGCTTTATTATTAAGGTCGGAAATAAGGAATATGACTGGAGTCTGGCAGGCAGATGTAAGCGGCTTACACAAAGATTGGTTACGAGGTGATAAGATTTGAGTTCAATAAGTTCAGGAGATATTATCTCCATACTGAAAAGTGAGATAGAGAATTTTGACTTCGACACCCGGGACAAAGAAGTAGGAACTGTCATCTGGGTAGGAGATGGAATAGTAACGATATATGGTATTGATAATGCCATGTATGGTGAGATTGTAGTATTTGAAAATGGTATCAAGGGTATGGTACAGGATATCAGAAGAACCGAGATCGGATGTATCCTGTTCGGAAAAAGATACCGGAATAAAAAGAAGGTACGAAGGTTACCAGAACAGGTAAGAGAGCCGGCGTACCGGTAGGTGAAGAATTCCTTGGAAGAATCATCAATGCATTGGGTGCACCAATTGATGGTAAGGGAGCGATCAAAGAGGCAGATTACATGCCGGTTGAGCAGGAAGCACCAAGTATCGCAGACAGACAGTCGGTCAATGAACCACTTCAGACCGGTATTCTGTCGATCGATTCCATGTTCCCGATCGGTAAAGGACAGCGTGAGCTGATCATCGGTGATCGTCAGACCGGTAAGACTTCGATCGCACTTGATACGATCATCAACCAGCGTGGAAAGGATGTTGTCTGTATCTATGTAGCAATCGGTCAGAAGGCATCCACCGTTGCAAAGATCGTTTCTACACTTGAGAAGAATGATGCAATGGACTATACGATCATTGTAGCATCAACAGCCAGTGATCCTGCACCGCTTCAGTATATAGCACCATATGCAGGAACATCGATGGCAGAATATTTTATGCATAAGGGAAAAGACGTGCTCATCGTATATGATGATCTGTCAAAAAGCATGCAGTAGCATACAGAACACTGTCCCTGTTACTTGGACGTTCCCCTGGACGTGAGGCATATCCCGGAGATGTATTCTATCTGCATTCCAGACTGCTGGAGCGTTCCAGTAAGTTAAAGGATTCATTAGGCGGTGGTTCGATCACAGCCCTTCCCTGATATTATAGAGACACAGGCAGGTGATGTATCTGCATACATTCCTACAAATGTTATCTCCATCACCGATGGTCAGATCTTCCTTGAGAGTGATCTGTTCTTCTCAGGTATGCGTCCTGCGGTAAATGTAGGATTGTCTGTATCCCGTGTTGGTGGTGCAGCGCAGACCAAGGCTATGAAGAAAGCAACCGGTACCGTTCGTATCGATCTTGCACAGTACCGCGAAATGGAAGTATTTACCCAGTTCAGTTCGGATCTGGATGAGAATACAAAGGAGCAGCTTACTTATGGTAAGGGACTGATGGAGTTGTTAAAACAGCCGTTATGTCATCCGCTTAGTATGGCAGAGCAGGTTATTACACTGGTTGCAGCAACAAATAAGCTGTTCTTAAATGTAGATATCAAGAAAGTAAAGCAGACACAGATGGATATGCTTGCATATTTCAAGGATGCAGAACCGGATGTTATCAAAGAGATTGAAGAAGGAAAGGTTCTTACAGATGATCTGAAAGAACATATTCTTGAAGCAGGAAAAGAGTTTATGAAGAGGGTGGAGTAATTGGCAATGTACCAAAGAAATCCAAAACAGAATAAAAAGCATTAAGGATACAATGAAGATCACAAATGCCATGTACATGATCTCTTCTTCCAAACTGAAAAAAAGCGAAGAAGGATCTGGAGAATACGGAACCGTATTTCTATACTTTACAGGTTTCTCTGGCACGACTGTTACGACATCTTCCTGATATGGATCATCTTTATTTCGAAAATGAAGACGATGAAAAGAAGGAAAATCCAAAAAGAGGTTATATTGTAGTTACAGCCGATAAGGGCATGGCAGGTGCATATAACCATAATATCATTAAGATCGCAGAAGAAGAACTGGCAAATCACCCGGACAGCGAATTATACGTTGTCGGACAGGTGGGAAGACATTATTTTGCAAGGAAGAATGTGCCGGTTGATATCCATTTCCAGTATACAGCCCAGAACCCAAGTCTTCATAGAGCGAGGGTTATTGCGGATAAGATGCTGGAGAATTACGAAAGCGGTAAGATCGATGAAGTCTATATCATTTATACGAAGATGATAAACAGTGTAACGGCAGAGCCGGAGATGATCCAGCTTCTTCCGTTCAGAAAGATGGATTTCAAGATCTCACAGGCGGATGTCTATCATGAGGAGATCATCATTGAACCTTCTCCGAGAGCGGTCATGGATCGAATTGTTCCGCAATTATATTACAGGTTTCATATATGGAGCACTGGTTGAATCCTTCTGTAGTGAACAGAATTCCCGAATGATGGCAATGGATTCTGCAACCAGAAGTGCGAAAGATATGTTAGCTGATCTCAGTATTAAATACAACAGAGCCAGACAGGCTGCGATCACGCAGGAGATCACCGAGGTAGTTGGTGGTGCGAAGGCTCTGCAGAATAAGAAATAGGAGGTCTGATGTTTTGAAAAACGGTAAAAAAATAGTACAGGTCATGGGACCTGTTGTAGACGTAAATTTCCGGATAATGATTTACCAAACATCAAGGATGCTCTGGAAGTTGATAATCATGGAAAGAAATGCATAATGGAAGCTGCACAGCACATCGGAAATAATACCGTCCGCTGCATCATGCTGGCAGCAAGCGAGGGCTTATGCAGAGATATGGAGGTTGTTCCGACAGGATCAGGAATCAAGGTTCCGGTTGGTACAGATACCCTTGGCAGATTATTTAATGTAACCGGTGACACTCTGGACGGTGGACCGAATCTGGCAGATACAGAACAGCACTGGGTGATCCACAGAGATCCGCCGTCCTTTGAAGACCAGAGCCCTGTCGTAGAGATATTAGAGACAGGTATTAAAGGTAATCGATCTGCTTGCCCCATATGCAAAGGGCGGTAAGATTGGTCTGTTCGGCGGCGCCGGTGTAGGTAAGACTGTACTGATCCAGGAGCTGATCCAGAACGTAGCCACAGAGCATGGCGGATATTCTATCTTTACCGGTGTCGGTGAGCGTTCCCGTGAGGGTAATGACCTTTGGACAGAAATGAAAGAATCAGGGGTATTGTCGAAGACAGCCTTAGTGTTTGGACAGATGAACGAGCCACCTGGAGCAAGAATGCGTGTTGCGGAAACAGGACTTACGATGGCAGAATATTTCCGTGACGTAAATCATCAGGATGTGTTATTATTTATAGATAATATCTTTCGTTTTGTACAGGCAGGTTCAGAGGTTTCTGCCCTGCTTGGACGTATGCCATCCGCAGTTGGTTATCAGCCAACTCTGGCAAATGAGCTTGGTGAGTTGCAGGAGCGAATCGCTTCTACAAAGTCAGGATCCGTTACATCGGTACAGGCAGTTTATGTGCCAGCGGATGATCTGACAGACCCGGCTCCGGCGACTACTTTCGCCCATCTGGATGCGACAACGGTGCTTTCCAGAAAGATCGTAGAACAGGGTATCTATCCTGCTGTTGATCCTCTGGAATCCAATTCCCGTATTCTGGAGGTGGACGTTGTCGGTGAAGAACATTATAATGTAGCCAGAGGCGTTCAGGAGATTCTTCAGAAATACAGAGAATTACAGGATATCATCGCAATTCTTGGTATGGAAGAATTATCAGAGGAAGATAAGATTACGGTTACAAGAGCAAGAAAGGTTCAGAGGTTCTTATCCCAGCCGTTCCATGTTGCAGAGAACTTTACCGGTGTTCCGGGAAAATATGTACCTCTTAAAGAAACAGTAAAGGGCTTTAAGGCTATCTTAGATGGTGAGATGGATGAATATCCGGAGTGGGCATTCTTTAACGTAGGCGGAATCGAAGAAGTCAAAGAAAAAGCCGCAAAGGGACAGTAGGATAAAGGAGGCAGACAGACATGAATACATTTTACCTGAGAGTCATATCAAGTAATAAAGTATTTTTTGATGATAAGGTTACGAAGTTTGTATTGCCTTTGGAAGATGGTGAGATGGCAGTCCTTCCTCACCATGAGGAATATGATCATTGCAACCAGCATCGGGGAGATCCGAATTGATACACCGGATGGAAAGAAGATCCTTGGTGTTGTCGGGGAAGGATTTGCCCAGATCGTAAATAACCGTGTAACGATGCTGGTGGATTCTGCAGAACGTCCGGAGGATATCGACAGAGTCCGTGCTGAACAGGCACTTGAACGTGCGAAAGAGCGTTTGAGGCAGAAGGAAAGTCTGAAAGAGTACAAACAGACAGAAGCATCTCTTTCCAGAGCGTTAATGCGATTAAAGGTAACGGGTAGAGATTTATAAATGACCGGATCCGGTGCGGATCGCACCGGATCAAAAAAAGCAGTTGTTGGATATTGCAGTACTTTTGGACAGAGAGTTGTAAATTCAGGGATTTAGGTGGATGATTAGATTTTTTATAGTGATCATTTCCTGTTTTTTTTCTGATTTTGTATTATGTTCCGAAGATGTCATATTATGCCAGACATGGTGAGAAATATGATGAGGAGACATGCTACAGAATGGCACAGGTTATGATCGAGCATGTAAAGAAAAGAGGGCGTATCGAGACAGTTGCATCCGGCATGGAGAATCTGCCGACAGAAGGCGGATATATCATGTTTGCCAATCATCAGGGTAAGTACGATGCACTCGGTGTTATGAGTGTGCATGAACAGCCTTGTACATTTGTTATGGATGCAAAGCGGTCGCATTTGTTTATCGTCACACAGTTGTGTGGGCTGTTAAAGGCAAAGCGTCTGGATAAAACCGATCTCAGGCAGCAGGTTCAGGTAATTAATGACGTTGCGACAGAGCTCAAAGCGGGAAGACGATATATTCTTTTCCCGGAAGGCGGATATAACCATAACCATAATTCTCTGAGAGGTTTCCTGCCGGGAAGCTTCAAGATCGCACAGAAGGCAAAATGCCCGATCGTGCCGGTTGTATTATATGATTCATTTAAACCATTCGAAGGAAAATCTTTCCGAAAGGTTATTACACAGCTTCATTTTTTCTGCCACCGATCCCATATGAGACATTTGCAGATATGAAGACCTATGAGATAAGAGATATGGTAGTTTCACTGATCCAGAACCTGCTCGACAAGATGGAGAGCCTGAATGACTGGTAGGAGATTGCCGAAGAAAAGAGAGATAGCAGTTATGTTATCTCTTTTTTTTCGTGGAAATCCAGACAGAGCAGAAATGTTGTATCTGAATTTTGGGGTTGGAGCATATACAAGTGTGGCATTTCCTTAGCAAAAATTTTAGAAATATATTGTCTGTTGAGATTTTAGATGGTAGAATAAATTTTGTCGATAATGAATATATTGTGTTATCGATGGGCTATCTGGCAGATGAGGCTGTCAGATGAAATTTAGTCTGAATTATAAAGGAGAGTAACATGGACGAGAATATGAATGGAAATCAGCAAAATGGCATGAATGCCGGACAGCCGGATGGAGCAGCTCAGAATATGAATCCAAATCAGCAGGCATACGGCGGACACAGCAGTATTATGATCCGAATCAGCAGGCATATGGCGGACAGCAGTATTATGATCCGAACCAGCAGGCATACGGCGGACAGCAGTATTATGATCCGAACCAGCAGGCATACGGCGGACAGCAGTATTATGATCCGAACCAGCAGGCATACGGCGGACAGCAGTATTATGATCCAAACCAGCAGGCATATGGTGGACAGTATGGACAGCAGCCACAGGGTAATAAGCCGGCAGGCAGCGGATTTGATAAAGTAAAGAATGCGATCATGGATAACAAGAAGATCGTTATTATTGCAGCGGCAGCAGTTGTTGCATTGATCCTGATCTTTAACATTATCGGTGGAATTGCTGGTCACGGTAAGCAGAGCCCAAAGGCAGTTGTTAAGGCTTATGTAAATGCAGTAGAAAAGCAGAGCGGTAAGAAGCTGTATAAGCTGATTGATAAGAAAGTCCTTAAATATACGAAGGACGAAGAAGATATGGATAAAGATGAAATGATCGATAAGTTAGATCAGATTCTGGAATGGTCAGGTGAATCTCTCGAAAACCAGGTTGGTAAAGTAAAGAGCATCAAGGTTAAGTTCAAGAAGGTTAAGAAGTTAAAAAGGCAGCAAGCTGGAAGATAAGCAGGAAGACTATGAAGATGAATACGATATCAAGGTTAGCCAGGTTGCACGCGTGGAAGGCACGGTCAAGGTAAAGGGCAAGGATGATGATATCGAGAATGATTTCACTATGTATGTCTATAAGAGAGGCGGAAAATGGTATCTGGATTTTAGTTCCATATACTAAGATGAAAGCTTGTAAAAGTATCAATTCGTAAATACATATAAGATGGCACCGGTTGGAGAGAGAGTCTGACCGGTGTTATTTTGTTTGCATATTACTTAATGAAAACAAGTCATACATGAAAATAATGGAGAAAAATGCGATTTTTGCAGAAAAAACAGAATAAAATAAAGAAAATTCAATAAAATAGTTGATATTTGAAACGAAATAGACACAAGAACTTTCAATTATAGGCTTGCCTTTTTTTTGAAAAATGTTTTAAAATAGCTAATAGGAATTTTACAGGACATAACTGATTTAACCGAAATAGAATAAGTGAAAGGCACAGGTATGTAGAATGAAGAAATACAAAGATATGAGTAAAGATGAATTATTGACTTTAAAAGCCGCTCTTTTGGAGGAGTATAAGGAAGAACAGGCAAAAGGTCTGAGTCTGAACATGGCAAGAGGTAAGCCTGGATTCTCACAGCTTGCATTGTCGATGGGAATGTTGGATGAGATCAATAGTTCTTCGGATATGAGAACTTTGTTAGGAAACGATACCAGAAACTATGGTGATCTGGATGGTATCGGTGAGTGCCGTCAGCTTATGGCAGATATGATGGAAGTTAAGAAGGAGAATATCATCGTATATGGTAACTCCAGCTTAAATGTAATGTATGATACAGTATCACGTTCCATGACACATGGTGTAAATGGTTCTACTCCATGGTGTAAGCTGGACAAGGTGAAGTTCCTTTGTCCTGTACCGGGATATGACAGACATTTCAAGATTACAGAATTCTTCGGAATCGAAATGATCAATATTCCTTTATTAGAGGATGGTCCGGACATGGATCTCGTAGAGAAATATGTAAATAACGATCCTGCGGTAAAGGGAATCTGGTGTGTACCAAAGTATTCAAATCCAACCGGAATTGTTTATTCAGATGAAGTTGTAAGACGCTTTGCAGCATTGAAGCCTGCAGCAGAAGACTTCAGAATCTTCTGGGATAACGCATACTGCATCCATCATTTATATAAGGACAAGCAGGCAGAGATCTTAAATATCATAGATGAGTGTGAGAAAGCCGGAAATCCGGATATGGTATACATGTTTGGCTCTGCTTCCAAGATTACATTCCCTGGCTCCGGTGTAGCAGCAATTGCAACATCTCCAAGAAATGTTGAATTTATCAAGAAGCAGCTTACCGTTCAGACAATCGGACATGATAAGATCAACCAGCTCCGTCATGTAAGATTCTTTAAGAACATCGATGGCATGAAGGCTCATATGGAGAAGCATGCAGATATCTTAAGACCAAAGTTTGAAGCAGTTCTGAATGAATTTGACAAGGAACTTGCAGGACTTGAGATCGGCTCATGGGTTAGACCGGTCGGTGGATATTTCATTTCATTTGATGCATTAGAGGGCTGTGCAAAGAAGATTGTAGCAATGTGTAAGGATGCAGGAGTTGTTCTGACAGGCGCAGGTGCAACATATCCATATGGTAAAGATCCAAAAGACAGCAATATCCGTATCGCCCCATCCTTCCCATCTGTTGAGGAGATGGAAGCAGCTTCAAAGATCTTTGTTCTTTGCGTAAAGCTGGTCAGCATCGACAAATATCTGGGTGAAGAATAAGTAATAAATAATCGAATAGAGGACATATAAAAGCAACATCAATATGTTAAAAATAAGATTATCAGAAGGTAGTCTTATGGCTTTTGGCATGTTGATGTTGTTTTTTGTTGAATAAAAAAGAGCAGACGATTGATTTATGGGTGAAAATCTTATATTATATTGTTTACAGACATAATGCATTATGCGAAAAAGAGGGGGCATATGATGAAGATTGCCATATGTAATGGTGAAAAGAAATGCCGCGATCAGATGCGGACATCCATAGAGAATTATCTGGATACAAAAGAGATCTTATATACAATTGATACATTCGATTCAGGAGAGATGTTCCTGTGTGAGGGAGAATCCCTTCCTGAAAATTCTATTATATTCCTTGATACCAATACAACTTGTGTGGAAGAATGTCTGGATGCAGTTCTGGATAAACGGGAAACCGCATACTGCCAGAAAGAAATTTACATTTAAAGAAGGGCAGACAGAGGTTTTATTCAATCACATTTTATATATTGAAAGTAAATTACATAAACTGGAGTTCCATATTATAGAAAATGGGAAAGTTCGGATATATACCAGGTATGGCACCATGAATGATCTGGAAGCAGAGCTGAAGTCATATCATTTTATCCGGGTGCATCAAAGTTATCTGGTAAATTTGCAGCATATCAGGCAGGTATCAAGATATGAAGTTACGCTTCATAATGGTGATATTATTTCGATACCGAAAGCCAGATATAAGGAAGTAGAGGAAGCATTTACAGCATATAAATATTGATAAGTGAACAGAGATTATAAAAAACAACATCCATGCAGCAACCTTAAGGTTTCGTAAGAAAGTCTTAAGTGGTTACTGCATGGATGTTGCTTTTTTTGTTTGTTACACTATCTGGGGTTTAAATGAAGAAATTTCATATTGATTTACGTGAGTTTGGTCATTTTCTGCAATATATTGTCGTTTTCTGCAAAGTGGGTTGTTTGGAGGGGGATAAAACAGTATAGTGCATGAAAAGGAGGAAGTAAAAAATAATTAAGTAACAAAAGAAAAAGGATCAATACATGGGAGGGTATTTATTATGAATTGGAGAAGAAAATGGAAACAGATAACAGCGGTTATTGCTGCTGGAGCAATGGTGGCAGGCAACATGACGATATTGCCAGCAAAGGCTGAGGAGAAGACCAGGTATCCATATACCATATTTGCATCAGCACAGAAAGAAGGAGCCATTACTATAAATGCAGATAATTTCTGCTTGAATGGTGATATGGTGACGAATGGAACGATATCAGCATCGGGAAATCTTCAAATTAATGGAACAAAAAAAGAATCAGCAGAGGAATCCATGATGTATTTGTTTCATGCAATAGATGATGCATATTTTACTGGTACCGATTATGTGGCATGTGAAGGAGACTATGTTTTAGAGGAGACGAATATCAATATCAGTACTCCGGTTGCGGCATCCGGAGAGATGAATCTGGAGGGAAATATTAACCTGAATACGGCAATTAAGGCATTGGAAACCATAACGCTTACCGGAGAGGTGAAAAATACAAATAATTCTGTTATCTATTCCAAATATGGAGATATCATTATTGACAGTACAAATGTGAATCTGAGTGGCTTGATCTACGCACCATTTGGACATGTGAAGATACAGGCACAGAATCTGGGATTAAATAACATTATTGTAATAGCGGAAACGGTTACGATCATAAGTAGTAGTGTAAATGTAAATTATAGTAGCCAAATGGCAGAGTTTGTAGGCACAGAGTCTGAATTACTAGACATACCGGATGATGAGAGAAAATATCTGGAGGGAAGAGAGCTTCCAGATGTTACTACTGAAGAAAAAATAGTTCAGAAGAAACAACAGAGGACAACAGTACCGAAGAAAAAATACAACAGAAGATAGTAGTACGGAAACGACAACAGAGGATTGGGATGCGAAACAGAAAAGATATGAGGAATTGATGAGTGATTTTGATAATTGGAACTCTTATCTGGATACTGATGAGGATGGGTTACCGGATGAACTGGAAGAATTGATTGGCAGTGACAAGATTCTTTCAGATACTGATGGAGATGGATTTGGATGATTATTACGAGTTTTTACAGCTTGGAACATCATTAACTGAACCAGATACCGATGAAAATGGCATTAGCGATGCGGAGGAGGATTTTGACGGTGATGGTTTAAATAATGCGCAGGAATATATGTATGGAACGCTTCCATGGGAGTCGGATACCGACCAGGATGGGCTGTCCGATGGAGATGAAGTTCTGGTATATGGAACAGATCCATTAAAACCGGATACGGATGGAGATGGTTTGATCGATGGGGATGAACCGGCAATGGGATTTGATCCTACAAAGCCGGATACCGATGAAAATGGAATCCCTGATGGAAAAAAGAACGGATTGAACAGAGTGTTACATATGAGGTTGAGAATAAGGAGTGTGCTGTTACAGAGATTCAGGTGGATATGGTGACATCCGGTAGCCTTACGGCATCAACAACAATTGAAAGTATAATGGATACAGATTATGGATGTTCAAATGTAGCAGGTCTGGTGGGTGAACCATTTGAGATAACAACAACATGTACATTTGAAACGGCGACACTTTCTTATAAGGTCGATCAGACAAAGCTTGGAGAAACAGAGTTTAATGACCTTCTGTTTTTATGGTATGATGAGGATAATAAACAGATGGTTGAGCTGGAGACAGAGCATGACGCTGAGACTGGGATCGTTAGTACGGAGACAACACATTTTAGCAAATATATGTTGGTAGATCAAAAGAAGTGGGAAGAGGTATGGAATCTGCAATTTGATTACCTTACCACAGTTTTGCCGGAGCGTGAAATTGATGCATGTTACACATATTTATTATTTGATTGTACGGTTCCTTGGGAGCTTGCGGGGACACCCGGCAATTCATCGGGATTGAAAGGGAAAAAATTAACAGAATATCACTCACAGTATATTGATGCTGGGCGACAGATTATAGGTGAGGTTACGGATACCATGAGAGAGAATGATAAAGTAGCATTTGCATTTTATCATGAGATTCATAATGATATGAGTAAATACAGATACGTTTGAAGTTTTTGGGCGTTTGCTTTATGATGATGGGGATTATCTTACAGAAGCAGAAAATATAAAAAGAAATAGCAAATCGTAATGAATTGGAAAAAATGTTGATAAAAGAATGGCAGTATGATAGAGAGATTAAATTAAATGAAGATTTAGAGATGCTTGGAGTTATATTACAGAATTATGAAGACTATGAAAAAACGGATACAAGATATCCTGACAGACGTATTGTTCTTGTATGTGGAAGTGATTTTAGCTATGGGTCATCAGAATTATTAATTTATTTGAAAAAAAGAAATATAAAAGTAGATACGATAGCATTAGGAGAATACGCAAAAGAAGCTCCGTTGATCAGAGTGGCAAAGATGACTGGTGGAACTTTTTATAAAATGCAGGATTTAAATGATTTATCCGATATGATTATGAAATTGGGGATTGGAAAACGCCCGGTCACAAATTCAAACACAGAAGTAACAGATCTGACAGATACGGATGAAGATGGTATTCCTGATGTAGTAGAACGAGGAGGAATGAGAAATCAGTATGGTATGATCGTTTATACTGATCCAAAGAAAAAGGATACTGATGGGGATAAATTGACAGATGGAGAGGAAATAGATCCGACAAAACGAAATAAGCAGTTTTCCAATATAATGACATTGGATGTTCCTAAGAACGCGGATTTTTATTATATGGAATCCAGTCCCCGAAATCCCGATACTGATGGGGATGGATATACAGACTATGAGGAGGTAAAAATATATCACTCAAATCCATCAATATGTAATGTCGATGTTTATGAGTTGCAGCATGATTATATTGCGGTGAATTTTATAGATGAAGATGGTAATAGTCAAATTTCATATGGTGGAAATCAGGGATGGTTTGGAGAGGAATATAAACAAAATAATATTGAGAAATATTCAACAATTGATAGTTATGGGTGTGGTTTAATTTCTATAAGTGATATTTTTTGTTGTATTTAGCGCGAGCGTAAATAGTAAGTATTCGACGGATATGACAGATCTTATCAGGACTGATAATGGAGCAATAGAATATAATTCTTATATTGACTATATAAGTCGCATGGAAAAAAAGCTTTTTTCATGTAAGAGATATTGATCTCATAGACGGAAAGAAATGGACTGGAATTGATGGACTATCAATTGCATATGGAGTTTATAAATATAATTGGTTCTATAATGTTGATTTGCACAGTTATTGGGGGGGCGGAACAGATAAAATGTTGAAAAATATAGAAGAAATGTTGAAAAATGATATTCCTGTGACGTTGTCGGCAAATGCGATAAAAGAGCAGTATGAAGCGGAGGCGAAGGATAAGGGATTGTACATAAAAATGTATACGAATGATACTGAAATCCCGAGAGAAAAAAACTACGAAATGACAGATGCTACATTTGATAATCATTATGTTACAGTTACGGGAGTGATCAGAAATTCTATTGAGGATAGGACATGGTTACAGGTTTCCATCATGGGGAAGAAAGTTTTATATTGATTATAATGAGTATTTATATTATATGCAGACATATGCATCTATGGGAGGTGCTGCAACAAATATTTTGCATATTACTGCGAAATAATGAAAGGAGTTTCTATTGAAGAAAAATATAAAGAAAAGAAAAAAATGGCTTATTCCAGTCTGCATAGTAGTAATACTTATTATTGTCATTGGTATTATTCGCTACAACAATAACATGCCGGTAAAAAGAAGAGAATCCATATACTGTCTTTGTGCGGCAATATAGTGAAGTGTATGAACCTGATTGGGAACTGGAAAATGTAGGGATAAGATCTGAAACAGATGAAGATTATGCAGGGTTTAGAGTTCACTTATGGAGCGAAAAAAAGATTGCTGGAATTTAACTGATATGGCTAGGGTAAGCTACACACTTGAACCGAAGATAAGAAGTTATATAGGAGAAAAAAATATCAATCATATGCAATATCATTTATCTTTGAAAGCTAATGCAGGAAGAATATTTCAATTTATCTTTTTATGATAAGGATAAAAAGATGGTTTCTATGGCAAATTTGGGGTGGTGTGGTATCACTTTACCTAAAATTATAGAGGCATTTCCAGATATGACAGCGATACATACGGATGGAAGTGTTGCAATTAATTTTGAGGATCTGAAAGCAATTTCACAGTTAGAGGATTTACAGGAATGGTGGCTGCAAGGCGGAACAACAGTGCCGGAGAATTGGAAAGAATATATATGGTCAGTATTCCCAAAGTGTGAAATTTATGATGCATCCAATTTTAAACATACTAGGTTTCCGTGGTAATTATATAACAGGTATGCATGATTTGATTGATTTGGTTAAATCATGCATACTTTGCTATTTGGATTGTGTAATTCGGGATGCAGAGAGATATTAAAGAGATGAAAGGAGTTTCTATTGAAGAAAAATATAAAGAAAAGAAAAAAATGGCTTATTCCAGTCTGTATAGTAGTAATACTTATTATTGTTAGTGGTATTATTCGCTATAACAATAACAAGCCAGTAAAAAAAGAAAATCCATATAATGTCTTTGTGAAGCAATATAGTGAAGTGTATGAACCTGATTGGGAGCTGGATAATGTAAGTATAGCACCAGAAACGGATATTGAATACGCAGGAGTTGAAGTGCGTTTCTGGGGAGAAGAGGGTGTCTGAACTTAACTGATATGGCACATATATGCTATATACTTGCACCAAAGATAAGAAGTTATATGGGAGAAGAATATCAATCATATGCATTAGCATTTAAATTTCGAAGCTATGCAGGAAGATCATTTTCATTCATATATTATGACGGAGATAAAAGGATGATTTCTTTGACAAATATGGGGCGATGTGGTATCACTTTACCTAAAATTATAGAGGCATTTCCAGATATGACATCTATAAGTACGGATGGAGATGTAGCGATATCATTCGATGCGTTAAAAGCCATCGAACAGTTGGAGAGTTTTGCAGGATTGGTGGTGCGTTAGGGAAACAATGCCGGAAAATTGGAAAGAATATATATGGTCCATATTCCCTGATTGTGAGATCCGTGACTTATCCAATTACTGGGAAATAGAAAAGGTTCCGTGGTAAGCATCGCAACGAATATTGTGTATATTACAGTGAAACAGTAGGGAGGGAGATTAGTATTGAAATATAAATTAAAAAAGAGATATATAGTATTGATATGTTTGTTAGTTGTATGTATTGGAAGAATTATATTTTATTATGCAACAACAAGTCCTTTTTTATAGGTTTGTGAAAACAAACGTCAAAAATTGTAAAGGAGAATGGAAGCTTGAGGGTGCAAGTATCGTATTTGACAATCATATAGTTGTGTCTTTTTTAATAAAAAATCTGATTGGAATATGAGTGAAATAGCATTCATATGTAAGGAACTCTTGCCTGAAATAAGAGACTATTATGGATCAGACTATGATGGATATGATATAGACTTCCATTTTAAAAGTTATGCAGGCAAGAGGCTTGCGGTTCAATATAGTGACGGGGATAAATTTTTAACTATTACTGCAAATCGATTATCAAGAGGGGTTTGTTTAGAGAATATTGTTATGAATTTTCCAGAAGTGAATTCACTTCAGTTGGATGACAGTGTTAGATGTAAATATTTGGATTGTTTAAAAGATGTTAAAGATTTGAAGTACATAGAAATTGGGAATCCTTTTTCTGAAGAAAAACAGGATTATATATTAACTTTATTTCCAGATTGTAAGTTTAAGGAAGGGGACAATTCTAATATAGGGAGGACAGAGGAATAATGTATGATGAAAAAATCGAATAAAAGAAAAAAAATGGCTTATTCCAGTCTGCATAGTAGTAGTAATACTTATTATTGTCATTGGTATTATTCGCTATAATAATAACAAGCCGATAAAAAAGAAAATCAATATAATGTCTTTGTGAGGCAATATAGTGAAGTGTATGAACCTGATTGGGAACTGGAATATGTAGGAATATTATCTGAAACGGATATACAATATGCAGGGGTTAAAGTTCATTTTCAGAATATAACAGATTCCTGGAATTTAGATAATATGGCTAAAATAAGCTATATTCTCGCACCAAAGATAAGAAGTTATATGGGATAAGAATATCAATCATATGTGTTGTCATTTGTGTTTGAGGGTTATGCTGGAAGATCATTTGCGTTTAGATACTATGATGGAGATAAGAAAATGATTTCATTAGAGTCTATGGGTGGGTATGGTATTACATTACCTAAAATTATAGAGGCATTTCCAGATATGACATCTATAAGTACAGATGGAAGTATCGCGATATCGTTCGATGATTTAAAAGCCATCGAACAGTTGGAGAGTTTGCAGGATTGGTGGTGTTTTTCAGAGATAATGCCGGAAAAATGGAAAGAATATATATGGTCAATATTTCCTGATTGTGAGATTCGTGACTTATCCAATTATTGGGAAATAGAAAAGGTTCCGTGGTAATTATATGGCAGGTATGGGTATATTATTATTTGAATTGCATGATACATCGTAAGATGAAATAAGAGGTGGAGGTGGATGCGATTGAAAAAAAGAATGGCTAGCTGCCTTTTCAATCATTGTTATTTTCTTAGGGTTAATTTATGGCGTAAGCTATCGGAAGAAGAAAAAATGTTTATTCATTCAAAATTTCCAGACTGTGTTATAGAAGAATCGACAGAAGACTAGAGATGATCTGGAAGAAATGTAAAAAGATGGTGTGGAATATACCAGCTTCAAAGGTTAGATTTGAAAATCTAATATTGAAGTTTGATATATTCTGCATCATCTTTTTTGATATATGCTATATGACTTATAGCATGAATTGATTTCGAGGATGTCTGGTTGCCAGAATATTACGCTGTTTGGCGACAGCTACATGAGTATATATTTCGGTTATGGTGATCGAACTGTGACCAAGCATTTCCTGTATATATCGAATATCCACATCTGCATCCAAAAGACTGGTTGCAAATGTATGACGAAACATATGTGGTGTAATATGCATATCAATAGATGCAAGTTCTGAGTATTTATTTATCATACGCCGCACAGCCTGATCGGATAAGGGTTTCGCAGCCTGATTAACAAAGAAAGAATCGCAGGCGAGTATTTCTTTTTGAAAAGTTATCTTATATTTTTTCAAAATACAAAGCACAGATTCATTCCCAATCTGGATGCGGCGTTCCTTTGATCCCTTTCCATAGATTAGAATGGTTCCGTCTTGCAGATCAATGGAATCATTGTGAAGAGAGCAAAGCTCGGAGATTCGAATACCCGTTGCAAAGAGTAGTTCCAGTACGGCAGTATCTCTTAATGCATTTTTTCGTTGATATTCTGTTGGAGCCAGTGTTTGCTGTCTGTGTGCTACAGACAGAAGCGTTTCGACAGTAGCTAATGGGATTGTTTTTGGTAAAATAATAGGTTCGCGAAAACGCAGTTGAAGCTTATCGAATGGATTTTGAGGCAGAAAATCCTTATATAACAGGTAATGAAAGAAGGCTTTTAATGAAGCAATCTTCCGTTTTACTGTTCTTGGTTTATATTGTTCGTGAAGACCTGCGACATATTCCTCTAAAAGATCGGGAGTGATATCTGTGATGTCAGAAGGAATTTGTGCATGTGCAAATTGTGCCAGATCAATCCGGTATGCTTTTAATGTTTTCTCATCCAGTCGCTTCTGGTTCTTACAGTAGGTGAGATAGTTTTGAATGTGTGTAGATAAAAGAGTCGTAGTCATTTGTATTTGTTCTCCTTAAAATTATTTATTAGATGCACTTCAAGATAGATCCGATATAAGCCCGGTATGGGTCTTACCAAGGTCATTTTTGCTGTGCATAGAATCTTCGTAGCAGGATTCTGCCTTGCTTAGTATATATTCAGAATTTATAAAATGGAAGAATACAATCGAAAAATAAGAGAAATTTGGTCATTTTCTGCAATATATGGTCGTTTTATGCAAAACGGTTGATTTTGCATGGGATTGGGGATAGATTGGAGGGGAAGGAAAGTAAGAAAATAAGTGATGGATAATCTTATATTATCCATTGTTTTAGTAAGTAAGTAGTTCTATTAGAGACCGATAGATTATATGACTTTTGCAATATAAGATAATAACTAATACATATGGAGTACTATTATGAATAAAGATAATGAAATACTATTACAAAATGTAATAAATGATACAACTATTTCACAAGAAGATGTTATAAAGGCACAGATTGAATTAAAAAAACATGTAAAAAATAAAGATTTTTACAGAATAGATCAATATAAAATAAATTTCGGAACTCAGATTTCTAAAAATTATTCTAATTTGAATCAGCGTCGTTCCTTTTATTCTGATTGTTATTTTACAAAATCAAATTTTACAAATACGGGGTTTACTGGTTCTATTTTTTCTAATTGTAATTTTACAAATAATTTATTAAAGCGTACAGTTTTTGATTCATGTTAATTTTAGACAATGTAATTTTGAATATTCAATCAATGGTAATAATACATTAGAAGGCACAGATTTTAACAATGCTGTATTTGTAGAATGTACATTTGAAGGAATTACTTTTGATGCTGGAATGGCTTCTAATGCTATATTTCAAAGCGTAAGTTTTAAAGAATGTGTATTTTTAGGTATGCTTTGGGAAGCTGCAACTTTTGAGGATGTGTATTTTGATAATTGTCAAATGAAAGGACTTAATTTTGAACAGTGTGTTTTTTGATAATATCCATATGAATAATACTCGTCTATTATTTCCGACTATTCCATATATAATTAACGGGATAAAATATTTAATGCAGACTGATGATAATGTTCAAATTTCTTCTGCAAATAGTTCAAGTGGTTTAATAAAGAAAGAAGAATATTTAAAACTTCTCCCTATATTAGAAAAATTTTATTATGGTACAAAAAATTATTTCCCATTGGCAAATATTTATGTCGCTCAAAATAAGTATCAAGATGCATACAATGCAATAATAAACGGGGTGCGTGTCGCTATGCAATTAAGGTCGTTTCGAAGTTTACGAAGTTTTTGTATATTGCTGAAAACCATTCCTGTTTTAGAGCCAAAACATTTTAATTTTGTATATGAATGTATACAAAATGAAATTGGATGTCAATTTTTTTCATCGACAGATTATTATATTTTATCAAGATACCTCGGTGAAGTTCGCCAACTACTAGTAAATGGAAAAGATGGTACTGTGGTAGGAATTACTATTAAAACAAATATAGAATCCAATGAATGTGATAAGTTAGGGATATTAATCTCAGTCATAAACTCTATAATTGATTATTCGTCAACAAATGCAAATAATTATATTGAGTTAAGGCATTATTCTCCATATGAAATTTTTTGTCAAATAACAGCTAATCCTGAATGTATTTTTTATATAATAGGCATTATATATTCTGGATTATTAGGTGTAGATACATTATATAAAAAATATAAAGAAAATATCAAAAATGAAATAGATGAAAAAAAATCTCTTGCTCAAATAGAATTAATAAAGGCTCAAACGGAACAAATAAAAATAGATAATTTATTAAAGAAAGAGCAAATAGAAAAACAAAGTAGCGAGAAAATTAAACATTCTCAACAGATTATTCAGGCTAATCAGATTACAATTAATAGCATAAGTCATAATATTACAGCAGGATCAATATTAAATTGTGATCCTATATTTCAAAGTTATTCTTATTCTGCGTCTAACAATCAGTAAGGAATAGATGTAACATATAAATGATAACCAGCCTTTTTGGGAGCTTAAGGCTGGTTATCATTTATATTTATATATCAATAGGATTAAAAAAAGTATTGTTTTGATTATAAATATTTGGTGGCCCTAATTTGATATTATATTTTTTTGTTATCTCTATTGCAGTATTTATATACTGTTTACATTCTTCAAAAATTTGGTGGAACATAGTTTGCTAATTTTGTATTTTGCATAGGTCGAAACGGAGATATCATGGGAGATACTCCAATTTTGCATAAGGCCTCTATACCTTTTTTAAATGATTCAAGCGGCTCTAAACCTACAATTAGCATACTACGTACTTGTCCATCATTTCCAAAGACTTCTACAGCTTTTTGTAAAGCTTTTAGATATTCATTCCGTGAAATCATTCCTTTACCGGGCATTATTTCCTTTGAAATGGTTTCGTCATAAATTTCGAGATTAAAAGCAATTTCGTTTGCACCCAATTTCTTATATTCTTGAATATCATTTAAATCTTGTGGTGGAAGACTCATGATATAAATTGGTTTATCTGTATGTATTCTAATTATTTTAAGAATATCCTTTATGAGTGTTGGCTCATATATTCTATCGTTTGAAGCGCCACCTATCATAATTTCCTTAAATTCAAAATTTTCTAGATAAAACAAAAAGGATTCCGTTATATCGTCTAAATCAAAATTATAGTATTCTTCATTTTTTGCATGACAAAAATGACAGCCTTTTCCATTTTGTTTAAACAAACATATTGAATTATGACGAATGCGAATACGCATATTATTGCGCTGCACCATTTTTGAATATAATAAACCGGAATGTGTTTTTAACATTTGGGATAGAATCTTTTTTATCTACATATACAATACTTATATTTTTTTCAAGATAAAATAAATAAAAGTTTTTTTCTATATATTTTAAAGTAAATGGCGAGAAATCTATAAAAGGGATTTTAAGTGGACAATTTACTATTAAGTCATTAGAAAATCTAATATCAATAGCATCAAATGTTCCTTCTTGAATTCCACCACATTCCGTTAATGCAATCATAGCAGATATATCAATTTTAATTCCTTGTAATAATAAGGCTGTCTTTAGATTATTCCAATCCATATTAGATTTTATTGAACACCGTATTATTTCATTCGAAAGTAAATTTTGATAAATATTAATTTGATGATTTGGATTCAAACTTATTATATTTCTTTTAGAAATAAAACGAAACATATATCCTCTAAGTTGAATATTATTTTGTATATTTAAACCATCCATAAAATATTTATCGATATCTTTACAATTACATAATTTATTGAAATATTCTACAGCTATATTTTTTACTATATTTTATCTTGTAATAGCTATAATTAATATTCAAATTTTCTAATTTTTTCTTTTCTATTTTAATTGGTTCATTAGAAAATGCCATTTCATTTAATTCATATAATGATGGAAGGTTGTTTTCAAATAATGTACGATTAATCAAAAAGAGGAACCTTGAAATCTGGGATTTATTTCAATAAAATATAATTTATTGTTTTGAACAATAAAGTCTAAACCACAGATTCCCCTATAATTCATTTTTCCTAGTTTATTACCTATTTTTTTTTTTGTACAATTATATAAATTATTAATAATTAATTTTGGAATTTTTTTGTGCTTCGATATAGTCAGATCCTCTAAAAATCAACGGAGATTGATTTGGGTCAATTATCTGGATTGATGGTGAGAATATTATTTGATTAAATTTACCAACTAATATATGTATATTTATTGAATAACTATTTTTCAATAATGGTGAAACTAAATAAATATTGCACGGATTGAGTATGTTAGCTTTCATATTTTGATCTTTTTTAATTATGAAACTACCTAATCCGCCAGATGAATAATTATCTTGAATTACAAATTCATTTTCTTGTGGAAATAATTTTTTAAAATTAGAAAAGGTACATTCACTTCCAGTAACAGTACAAAATGATGGTACATCAATAAGATTTTGGGCCCATACACGAACTAATGTTTTGTTTGATAGCCAATCAAGCAATTCTCTTGAATTAATATTTAAAATATGCTCTTTGCATTCCGGAAATTTGTTTATGACTTCATATGCATAACTCTGGTTATAAAAAATAAAATTATATTTGTCTAATCTGTATTTTATATTTTTTTATAATAAAATTTATAAACACATTTTTTTGTCATAAACACGTGAATGTTTTGGGCAACAATATATATTGCCATTTGTTCCATCTCCATAGAAGGTAATGGAACCATTAAAATAATGACCTGTATATGCCATATCTGACTGATACTTTCCAATGAACATTAAAAACATTTATTAATCCCTCCGCAATTATTTTGATTATTATTTGGGGCTAAAGAATACCTGTGTAATTTATAAAACTTATAGATGATATAATTTAAGTATTATTCATCCTTTAGATTGATAATATAAGATTATCCATCATCCTATTTATCCATCACCCCACCTCCAAAATTCCCTTGCCAAAATCCAGATTTGCGTTATCATAGTAAAAACAAAAGATAGTAAATTCGTTTTGAAAGGAAGTTGAAGATATATGACAAAGACAGGATTGGTTTTAGAAGGCGGTGGCATGCGTGGCATCTATACTGCCGGCGTACTGGATGTATTTTTTAGATCATAATATTACTGTGGATGGCGTGATCGGTGTATCGGGGCGGGAGCTATTCATGGAGCCTCTTTCGTATCCAAACAGCGTGGAAGAAATATTGCATATAGCTTGGAATACCGAAACAATAAGGAATATATGAGTTTGAAGTCATTGTTGAAAACGGGAAATTTATTTGGAGTTGATTTTTGCTATGATCGACTGCCGAATGAATTATACAAATTCGACTATGATGCATTTGAGGAGAATCCAACGAGATTTTATGTATGCTGTACAAATGTAGAGACCGGGCAGCCGGAGTATCTGGAATGTACGGATCTTCGAAAGGATATGGACAAGCTACGTGCATCAGCATCACTTCCGATCGTGTCACAGACCGTAGAAGTAGATGGCAAGAAGTTATTGGATGGCGGAACTGCAGACAACATTCCGATCTTCCAGTTCAGGAGAATGGGATATCGAAAAGATATCGTAGTTTTGACCAGACCGGAAGGTTACGTCAAGGAAGAAGACAGCATGTTGAAGCTGGAAGCAATCCGGTATAAGGAATATCCGGAGTATGTGAAACGAATAGCCATGAGGCATTTGTATTATAATAAGACATTGGAGAAGCTGGCTGAACTGGAACAGAAGGGCGAGGTTCTTATTATCCGTCCGAGTGTACAGATTGACATATCAAGAACGGAAAAGGATGATAAGAAGATTCAGGCAATGTACGATCTGGGCGTATATGATGCACAGAATAAGATTGAGGAAGTGGCTGCATTTCTGCAATAATGCATATCTGGATGATACAAAGGATCGTTATGATTTTGGTATCCGAGTTTGGATAGATACAGAAAGATTTATTTGTCAGTTTCTTACTACGGCTATAAGGCAGGAAGACTGCATATGAAAAAAGATAATATCTCAAATAAAGCTGACAATACAAAGGATAAGGCACAGGAGAATCATGTGAAAATGACACAGACTCCTGTGCCTTCTCTTATTCTGCGGCTGTCCTGTTCGACCGTTGTCAGTATGCTTGCCGGAACGACATACACAATATCGTGGATATGTATTTTGTTTCAGATCTTGGAACCAGTGCAGTGGCGGCAGTTGGCATTTTATTTTCAGTGCTTGCGATGATACAGGCAGTAGGTTATACATTTGGGATGGGAGCAGGCAGCAGGATATCCAGGTTCTTAGGGGAGCAGAAAGAGAAGGAGGCGGGCAGAGATGCGTCTGCTGCTGTCCTGATGGCTCTTGTGGCCGGCTTGATACTGATGGCGGCCGGCTTCCTGTGGCAGAAGCCATTGATCGATTTTCTGGGTTCAACGGATACAATCGAGATCTACGCGCTCGATTATGGCTTCTGGATCCTGCTTACAGCTCCGGTCATGTGTGTGTCGTATGTACTCAACAATGTTCTGCGGGCGGAAGGGATGCCCGTCTGGGCATTGGTTGGAATTGGAAGTGGTGCTGTCTTAAATGCAGTCTTAGATCCGATTTTGGTGTCAGATTTGGAACTTGGAATCCGCGGAGCGGGAATCGCGACATTTTGTGGACAGAGTGTAAGCCTTGCTATTATGCTGATCGTAATGCTGAGCGGGAAAAGCGTGATCGGATTAAGGGGGCAGAAAGGGAAGCCGTTCAGGCAGACGGCAGCCGATATTACGAGAACAGGTATTCCGTCTTTCTTCCGTCAGGGGCTGGTCTGTGTGGCGACCATCCTGTTGAATCGGGCAGCCAGAGCATATGGGGATGATGTGATAGCTGCGATATCAGTATCAAATAAAGTATTTGCCATATTATTTGCAGTCATGGTCGGATATGGGCAGGGCTTTGCACCGGTGGCCGGTTATAATTATGGAGCAAAGAAGAATGATAGAGTAAGAAAAGCGATCATATTTACGATTCTAAGTCAGGTCATTGCATCGGCTGTTACAGGTATTCTTGTGTGGATATTTGCATCCTCGATTATCTCATTATTTGGGGAAAATGCGGCACTTGAGCTGGGAGTTCTTTCTCTTCGGATGCACGCGGTATCATTGCCATTTATGGCGGTGTGTCTGGTCAGCGGTATGTTATTTCAGGCAATAGGGGAGATCGGAAAAGCCATTCTCATATCCTCCACCAGACAGGGAATCTTTTTCCTGCCATTGATCTGGCTTCTTCCAATGTGTTTTCAGGAAACAGGCGTGGCTCTTACACAGTGAATCTCCGATGTACTGTCAGGGGTATTTTCATTACCGTTTATACTTGTGGCGATTCATATGTGTAAAAAAAACAGGTAGAAAATAGCTACATTTTTTAACAGGGCATTTACAGGAAATCTCCACCAAGAAAAAAGATAGACATTTTTGGATGTGAATGGTATGCTTTAAGGTAAGATTGTGACAGTGGAAGCCATGTTCGACAGGCGGCTTTCATCCGGACGACAGCTGTAGGAAGGTTGTGACACATGGAGTATATATTTGTGGATTTTGAGATGAATCAGATCGATAATTCTCATCCCGATGAATTAAAAATTTGCAAAAATGAAATAATTGAAATAGGAGCTGTTAAGCTGGACGATACATATAAGGAGATTGATTCATTCAAGACTTATGTTAAGCCGGGAATTACGCCTGTGACATCCAGAATAACAAATCTTACCGGGATCACAAATGAGATGGTAGACGATGCACCGGATTTTGCGATTGCGATGGATCGGTTCATTGCATGGGGCTTAAGCGCGGGTGTGATCTATGCATGGAGTGAGAATGATCTGCGGCAGTTTAACCGGGAACGCAAGTTAAAATCCTACAATAATCCGGATGCACAGAAGCTTGCATCCAAATGGAAGGATTTCCAGAAGGAATTTGCACGTATGCTTGGAACCAGAAGAAGACTGGCACTGTCAGATGCGGTATTCTATCTGGGAGAAGATTTTCAGGGAAAAGAGCATGATGCATTGTGGGATGCCAGAAATACAGCAGAAGTATTCGTTCTTTCAAAGAACAGGGAGAAGTTTGAGAAGATCATGGCTCCGATTATGAATGCTTATAAACCAAAAGAGAATATGACCTATTCCATAGGAGATGTATTTGGAAACATCAATCTGCCGGAATAAATGGTCTTGGCATGATTGAGCAGACACGTTCTATGTGCCTGCTCAAAAAAATGTAAAAAAGAAAGCAGAGGAAATTGAATTTGGAACTGAATAATTCGAATATGAAAAAGCTCATAAAACTGATCATTATAACTGTATTAGTCGTATTTTGCGTATTTCGTTTTGATAAAATCTATGCCTGCGGTACATGGATCATCGGGTTGCTTATGCCGTTCGTGATTGGATTTGCGATTGCGTTCATTCTGAATGTGCCGATGAAGGGATTTGAAAATCTGTTATTCCGAAATGAAAAAAGTAGATGGTATCGGTTCCGGAGACCGGTCTGTATGGTGCTTTCCATTATCTGCGTTGTTCTGGTGATTGCTTTTGTGATCACGATGCTGATACCGGAGGTCAGCCGGACAATCACAGCAATCGGACAGCAGTTTCCATCTACGATGGAGGCTAATTAAGAATTGGGCGGTGAATCTGACAGCGGGGTATCCGGATATCGTTGACCGGATCATGGAGATTGATATTGCATGGGATAAGGTGAGTGAGAGCGCGATCAATCTGATAAAGAATGGAAGCGGAAGCCTGTTGTCATCAACATTTAATTTTGCAACCTCCGTTGTCAGCGGTATAGTCGATTTTGTGGTTGGATTATTTTTTGCAATCTATATTCTGGCACAGAAGGAGAACTTGAAGCGTCAGACAAAGGGTCTGATATATGCGTTATTTAAAGAGAAAACAGCAGATAAGATCATTAAGACCTGCGTTATGGCAGATGAGACATTTGCAAATTTCATAACCGGACAGTGCCTGGAGGCATGTATTCTGGGCTTAATGTTCTTTGTATCCATGAGCGTCCTTAGTATTCCATATGCGCTGACTGTCAGTGTTACGATTGTGGTAACGGCGTTGATTCCGGTCTTTGGCGCATTTATCGGATGTGGTGTCGGTGCATTTCTCATTTTGGTTGACGATCCGAAAAAGGTGCTGGTATTTCTGATCCTGTTTATCATATTGCAGCAGGTCGAGGGAAATCTGATCTATCCGCATGTGGTAGGCGGTTCCGTCGGACTTCCATCTATATGGGTGTTGGTTGCCGTTATCATTGGCGGAGATTTGATGGGAATTCTTGGAATGCTGATATTTGTACCGTTATCCTCTGTCTTGTATGCACTGGTGAAGGAATTCGTACTTATGAGATTGCGGGAAAAGGGAGTTGCTTGGGAAAAAGTATGGAGAACCTTACGCTTCGTCTGATGATGACTGGAAGGGGAAACCCCGGAAACGGCAGCAGAGACGACAGTCCAGACGCATGAAAGAGAAAAGAAGTAAGGGAAATGCCTGAGAGAAACGAGCTGGATAAAACAGGGCAAATGCCTGTTTATATAGACAAATGCAGAAAGAAGGATAATTTGAGATGTACAGAGATATAGCAAAATTAGTATTATATAGAAATCTGGGTGAGAACAGTATTCTGATGAAGCTGTCCGGGATATTTGAGGATTTTGACCGTGGAGACTGTCCGAATGCGGAGCTGGTTGCAAGGATCTACGACCAGATTAAGCGGTTGCTGGATCTTGCTACCGATTATGGATTTGACACAAATCTGTGGCACAATTATTTGGCATTTATCCTTATCACAAATGAGAATTCATTCTCTATGACGAGTGAAAAAGTGGGTGCCAATGACGGAACCGTTAATTATTTTGCAAAAAAATGATTTCAAGATTTTCAAGAAGCTGTTTGATTTTGATTTCTCTGAGATCGAGGAAGCGTTGGATATTGACTGCTTCACGATCGTGAATAATTATAAAGCCATCGGCAAGAAAGAACGTATGTATAATAAGAATGTCAGCACAAAGGTACAGGATATCAGCCGTGCGATCGAAGGGGCAAAGGATGAAAATGATATCTTCAAGATCGTGACGGATTTCTATAAGGCATATGGTGTTGGAATGTTCGGACTGAACAAGGCATTCCGTATCGTTCATCCGACAAATGGAGATATGCAGTTTGTTCCGATCAATAACACAGAGGATGTTCGTCTGGATGATCTGATCGGATATGAGATCCAGAAACAGAAGATCGTGGAGAATACGGAAGCCTTTGTTGCAGGACGTAAGGCAAATAATGCGCTGTTATTTGGTGACAGCGGAACCGGAAAGTCAACAACGATCAAGGCGATCATAAATGAATATTACGATCAGGGACTTCGTATGATCGAGATCTATAAGCATCAGTTTCAGGATCTGTCTCAGGTTATTTCCCAGATCAAGAACCGTAACTATCGATTCATCATTTACATGGATGATCTGTCCTTTGAGGAGTTTGAGACAGAATACAAATATCTGAAGGCAGTCATCGAAGGTGGCTTGGAGATCAAGCCGGATAATGTTTTGATCTATGCAACCTCGAACCGTCGTCATCTGATCCGTGAGACATGGACAGATCGTACCGATCTTGAGAATAATAATGGTATGCACAAGAGTGATACGATGCAGGAGAAGCTGTCACTGGTCAATCGTTTTGGTGTTACGATCAATTACAGCAAGCCATCACAGAAGGAATATTTCCAGATCGTTGTAGGTCTGGCAGAGAAGAATGGCATCCATATGACAGAGGAGGAACTCTGCGCAGAAGCAAACAAATGGGAGCTGACGCATGGTGGAATCTCCGGTCGTACAGCCCAGCAGTTTATCAACTATCTGGCAGGAAAACAGGAGTAATGCAATATGATAAAAAAAGAAAAAGCAGCAGGTCGCGGAGATCTGCCGGATCTTGAATGAGACATATGGAACAGATTACAAGTGTTATCTGAATCATGAAAATGCATGGCAGCTTCTGATCGCAACGATGCTGTCGGCACAATGTACAGATGCCAGAGTAAACATTGTAACAAAAGATCTGTTCGTGAAATATCCTACCTTGCAGGCATTCGCCGATGCAGATATCAAGGAATTGGAAAAGGATATTTACTCGACCGGATTTTATAAGAATAAAGCGAAGAATATAATTGGCTGTGCAAAGAAGCTCATCAGTGAATATGGCGGAGAAGTGCCGAGTGATATCGGGAGCCTGACGAAATTAGACGGTGTTGGAAGAAAAACCGCAAATGTGATCCGTGGCAATATCTACCACGAGCCAAGTATCGTCGTTGATACACATGTAAAACGTATTTCCAGGCTGCTTGGGCTGACAGATAGTGATGATCCGGTGAAGATCGAGCATGAGCTTATGGAAAAAGCTTCCAAAGGAACAGTGGATCTTATATAATATTCAGATCATTACACTTGGAAGAACGATCTGTATCGCCAGACGACCAAAATGTGCCGAATGCGCGCTGAACCATGTATGTCCATCGGCAAATGTAACGGAATAAGCAGTTGGCAGAATCTGGCACAAATGCTAAATTGCTATAAAATAATGCTATTATATCTGGACAAAGTGAAAATTCAGCGTTAATCTATACATGATGTCGCTGCATAAGACGGGAAAAGGTCTGATGTGGGGCGGATAATATCAGAAAATTATAAGTTTAAAATATAAAGGAGAAATGGGAAATGATCAATTTAAGCAGTTCAAAGGGTAAAAAGGTAGCATCTGCAATTATAGTTGGAATCCTGGTAGCAGCTATGGTAATCGGTATGCTTGCATATGCATTCTAAAAGGTATCAGGGATGAATAAAGAAAAGTTTCGATTTATACAGCAGAAGCGGTCAATCTTAAGATCGTTGAATAAACAGGAACATTCTGACGTAACACAAGCCGGCATAGGAGATGACTATAGCCGGCTTGTGTTGTTGGATAGTGAGCTTGCAGTAACGGAAGGACTTTGCCTTGCAAATGCACTGGGTACGGTGACTTCGGATGTTATCAAACAATATAATAAATTACGGCTTGGCGGGTATCAGCCATTTGCACTTACAGATACGGTTATGATGCCGGAAAATGATGAGAAGCGTATGAAAAAAATTCTGCGGGAGCTTTCTGATCTTGCGAAGGAGCTTCACATGGATGTTGTGTATGGAGATACCGCGATCAGCGGGATATTCAAGGAGCCTGCGGTAACTGTAACGATGTATGGACGAAAGATATCGCAGGGCGAGAAAAATGCAAAGATCAAGCCGGATATGGATATCGTTATGTGCGGACAGACCGGCATCCTTGGAACCCTGCTTCGGGTAAGGGAAAGAAAAGAAGAGCTTCTGACCAGATATTCTGAGGAATATCTTCGCACAGCAGAGCAATTTGACCGGTTATTACTTATGAAGAATCAGGGAGATATTGCGATGGCATGTGGCAGTATATATGCACGCCACATCTCAACAGAAGGAGTATATGGCGCATTATGGGAACTGGCAGAGGCTGGAAATGTCGGGCTTCGGATCAGCCATGACCATATACCGATCATGCAGGAAACCATTGAGATCTGTGAATTTACCGGGGATGATCCATACCGGATCGATGGATGTGGAGCAGCGTTATTTGTCACAGCAGATGGTGGAATGTTAAGTAATCGTCTGTATGAAGCCGGATTTGAGGCTGCTGTGATCGGCAGAACAACAACCGGACATGACCGCGTGATCATCCACGATGGAGAGGAAAGCTTTTTGACACCATAAGAGCGAAGGGAGAAAAACATGTTAAATATCGTACTTCATGAGCCGGAGATGCCGGCAAATACAGGAAATATAGGACGTACCTGTGTGGCAGCAGGTGCAAGACTTCATTTAATTGAACCTCTGGGCTTTCAGATCAACGAGAAGCAGTTAAAGCGTGCGGGTTTGGATTATTGGGACAAATTAGATGTAACGATCTATGATGATTTCAATGATTTCCTTGAAAAGAATCCGGGCGCAAAGATTTATATGGCAACGACCAAATCCAAACAGAAATATACGGATGTAAACTATGAGGAAGATGCCTATATCATGTTTGGAAAAAGAGAGCGCAGGAATTCCGGAGGAGATTCTGTTAGACTATAAGGAAACAGCAGTCAGGATTCCGATGTTCCCGGAGATCCGTTCCCTGAATCTGGCAAATTCTGTAGCAATCGTGTTATATGAGGCACTCAGACAGCAGGGCTTCCCAGAGCTTGAGACGAAGGGACAGCTTCACCATTATGAGTGGTAAAAAGGAGTATTTATGAGTACATACATGGTAGATGGAAAGAAAATGATGAATATCTGTATCCTTGAGATTCTTCGGAAATATACGGATTCCGAACATACAATGGATCAGAAGGATATCATAAAGAAGCTGGAAACCGAATATGGAATGAAGGTTGACCGGAAATCCGTCAAGAGCAATCTGATGAATCTGGTGGATTTTGGTTATAATCTGGAATGTACGGAGATTGAACGTGAAAATAAAAACGGAGAGACCGAGATCCTGACAAAGGACTGGTATTACAATCATGAATTTGATGATGCTGAGCTTAGAATGTTGATCGACAGTATTTTATTTTCAAAGACGATACCGAGAAATCAGGCACAGGAGCTGATCGAGAAGATCAAGGGGCTTTCGAATGTGTATTTCAGTGCGAAGGTACAGCATGTGTGCAATCTGCCGGGGTTATCACATACCGATAACCGTCAGACCATGTTAAATGTTGAGATGATCGATGATGCGATCAGTGAGGGCAAGAAGGTTGCATTTCTCTATAACACCTATGGTATCGATAAACAGCTTCATCCAAGAAAGGATACGAAGTATATCGTAAATCCATATCAGATGGTTGCAAATGAGGGCAAATATTATCTGATCTGCAATTATGATAAATATGACAATCTGTCGAATTACCGGATCGATCGTATGACGGAGATTGAGATATTAGATGAAAAGGTCAAGGATAAAAGTCTGGTAAAAGGGATGGAGCATGGACTGAATCTGCCACAGCATATGGCGGAACATCTCTACATGTTCAGTGATCCCGCAGCTACGATTGTATTAAAGGTTCAGAAAGGGAATATGGGTGATATTGTAGACTGGTTTGATAAGAACTTTGAAGTGTTGTCACCAAAATTTTGTTCAGAACAATTATCCAGATAACTTTAATCCTGAGACAGATGACAATAAGGCGTTTATCCGTGTGACCTGCAGCCAGAATGCCATGTTTCACTGGGCGATGCAGTACGGAACCAGCGTGGAAGTCATAGAGCCTACAGATCTCCGTGAACGTATCCGTGATGCTGTAAATGAGATGGCAGAACGATATAAATAATGATTTTGTTGAAAATATAGTTATTTAGAGACATAATAGAACACAGTAATTCAGAATGAGCTAAAGGAGGGAGCAGATGGATTTAGAGATATACCAAAAGTTGTGTGCTGAATCAAAGATTCTTTGGACACAGCATTGCTTGCAGCGAATGCAGGAAAGAGATATCAGTCGTGCTGATGTTAAGAACGGAATTGCAACAGGGGAAATCATAGAGGATTATCCAGATGATTTTCCTAATCCTAGTTGCCTGATTTTTTGGATATAATATAAATGGACGGATTTTGCATATTGTTGCAGGTTGTGATAGTATAAATGTATATCTTATAACAGCGTATTATCCAGATACAAAGAAATTTGAAAATGATTTAAAGACTAGAAGAAAGAGGTGATGGATATGTGTATGTATTGCAAAAAATAGTACAACCGTAAATAGTACAACAACACACGTCGTAAATTATAAAAATTGCATTATTGTAATTAAGAATGTTCCATGCCTTGAATGTGAACAATGCGGTGAAAAATATTATACGGATGAAGTTGCCGAACGGCTTGAAGCAATTGTTAATATGGCGAAGAAATTGATGCAAGAAATTGCTGTTATTGACTACCCACAGGTAGCTTAAAGGAAAAAGCAGCTCTGGATAGGATATTCAGAGCTGCTTTTCCTTTAGTTCTTCTTAATACGGAACTTTCCGTTGGAGATATATTGTGTATTCTTCTTCCTTCTTCACATGTACGGCTTTGATCGGAATTTGCATTTCCTTCTGCATAGGGAGAGAGAAAATGAATTCACTTCCTTCGCCAACCTTACTGGTGAGGGTGATATTCTCACCATGCGCCTTGATGATCTCTTTTTGTGATGGCAAGTCCGAGACCGGTTCCGGTCTTATCCTTTCCGCGGCTTGGATCCGTTTTATAGAAACGGTCAAATACTTTCTTGATCGATTCCGGTGGAATTCCGACACCCTCATCCTTGACACTGACAAAGATTTTATCGGATTTTTCTGTGACTTGAACCGTAATCTGCCTGCCTTCCGGGGTGAATTTGATCGCATTGTCAACCAGATTGTAGATAACCTGCTGGATTCTTGTACGATCCGCATAGACAATGGTATTGTCGGTATGGAAGATTGCATGCAGATAAATGCCTTTTGTCCTGGCAACGACCTTCAAAGGTGTTGATCGTAGGAAGAATAATGCTCTTGATATCAAAATTCGACTTATCAAGCTGGAGATCAAAGGAGTCGAAGTTGTTCAGTTCCAGAAGTCCCTGTGTCAGCTTGGTCAGACGCTTTGTCTCATTTAATACGATCTGTAGATATTTCTCATGCTTATCCGGTGGAATCGTTCCGTCAATCATGGCTTCAATATATCCTTTGATCGAGGTCAGAGGAGAACGGAAGTCGTGGGATATATTGGAAATGAAAGACTTTCGGTATTCATTGGAACGACTCAGCTCGTCTGCCATTTCCTCCATATATCGTGCAAGTTCACCAAATTCGTTATCGGTATGCACATCAATTCGCGCATTGAAATTTCCGGCGGCATACTGCTTGGAGGTTGCAATGATTTCACGGATTGGTTTTAATGTACTGTTCGTGATCAGCATTAAGGCGATCAGAGACAACACCACAATGACCAGAAATGGCATATAGGTGGATGCGAATGTTTTTCTGCGCAATATCCTTGATAAACTGCAGTGACAAGTGAATGGACAGCAGTCCTGCATAGGATTTATCCTGATAAACAGGGGTACTGAGGCTTAAGGTTTTGGCTGAAAAGCAGCCGTTCAGCGTACCGGTTTTTACTGTCTGGGAATATATATCCGTCCGGTCATAAAAATCAGTGATCATCATATCTTTTGCAGCAGGACTTTCACTGTTTGAACAGTATATGATCTCGCCATTTGCAGTAGAAAGCCAGATCTCTGCGTTCATATCAGCAGCATGTTCATCCAGCTTCTGATAAAACGTATCCTTATCGATCAGGCCGTTCATATAATCCGTTACGGTGGTGCTGATGATAAGCTTGGATTCTGTTTTTCAGATTTTTGTTGTGTGTTGCTTAGCAGCTTTGACTGTGTCATATTGACGGTATACAGAGCAAGTACACTGAAGATTACAATGACCAGCAGGACAAAGCCGACAACAATCTTATCAAAAATCGTTTTTTTCATGGTCATTTAACCTCAAATTTGTAACCGATTCCCCATACTGTAAAAATGGACCAGTTATATTTATCGGTCAGTTTTTCGCGCAGACGTTTGATGTGTACATCAACGGTACGGGTGTCACCGACATATTCGTAGCCCCATAATTTGTCCAGAAGCTGTTCTCTGGTAAATACCTGATTTGGACGGCTTGCAAGGAAATACAGCAGTTCCAGTTCTTTTGGCGGCATTTCCAGATTTTTGCCCTCTAATGTAACGGTATAATTTGAAATATTAACGACCAGATTATCATACTCGACATAGGTGCCGATATGATCGGCATTTGTCGGATTATAGTTCTGGAAATTATCCGTCCGTGAGTTGCAGCGGCGAAGCAATGCACCGACACGGGCAACCAGTTCGTTGGAATCAAAGGGTTTTACGATGTAATCATCGGCACCGATCTTAAGTCCGAGCACCTTGTCAAATACCTCACCTTTTGCGGATAACATGATGATCGGTACATTGGACTGCTTTCTGATTTCCGTACATACCTGATAGCCGTCCATGCCCGGAAGCATGACATCTAATAGGATGAGATTTGGCATAAATTCGACAAATGCCTCCAAGGCAGAAGCTCCGTCTGCGGCAATCTGTGTTTCATAACATTCTTTATTCAGATAAAGGGAGATCAGTTCGGCGATGTTTTCGTCATCGTCAACGATCAATATTTTTTCTTTGTCCATATAGTTCTCCTTGTTGTTGTGTATTTTATAACTCTACAATCGTAACGCCGGCTTCGCCCTCCCCGTACTCACCCAGACGGAAGGATTTGACGTATGACTGCTTGCGCAGATAGTCATGGATGCCTTTCCGGAGTGCTCCGGTGCCTTTTCCATGGATGATCCTTACCTTGTGCAGGTGCGCCATCATGGCATCATCGAGATAACGGTCAACCAAAGAGGTAGCTTCGGCTACAGTCATGCCGAGTACATTGATCTCCGGCTGGATGTTTAGAGCCTTGCTCATTCCACGTTTATTATTGATCGATACCTGAGCGTGTTGTTCTGCTTTGGTGTCTCGATGATCACAAGATCAGAAGCAGGAAGCAGAGAGCTTAAGATGCCCATCTGACCCTTGATATTTCCCTTCGAATCAGCAGGAGCAGTAACCGTTCCTGTTGTATCCATGCTGATAACATGCACGGTGTCTCCGGCCTTGAAATCCTTTGCCGTATGATGGGAGGTCATGGATTTGCGTTTTTCCGGCGTCATCTTCCGGTAATCGTCCATCTTGGTACGGAGCTTTTTTCGTTCATTCTCCATAGTGCTCGCATCTGCTTTATGGGGATTTGTTGTCCATTTATTATATTTTTTAATGGCTGAATCCGCCATTTCCTTTGCTTCTTCCAGAATATCCGCCGCTTCTTCTCTTGCATCTGCAAGAATCTGAGCCTTCTTGGCAGAGAGTTCGTCATCCTTTGCTTTTGCCCGTTCCTGAAGCTGTCTGGCTTCTTCCTTAAACTGCGCAATCTCCGCTTTGTCCCGTTCAATCTCTTTTCGGCTGTTTTCCAGGTCGGATAGCAGTGTTTCGAAATCAACCTTGTTGCTGTCGATATTTGTCTTTGCCCGTTCGATGATATCGTCGGATAAGCCTAATTTCTTAGATATTGCAAATGCATTTGATTTGCCGGGAATACCGATGATGAGCCGGTAGGTCGGCATCAATGTCGCTACATCGAATTCACAGCTTGCATTCTGAACGCCCGGAGTCGACATGGCAAATAATTTCAGTTCACTGTAGTGCGTGGTAGCCATGCAGCGGATGCCCTGATCGTTTAAGCTGCTTAAGATCGCGATCGCAAGTGCTGCACCCTCGACCGGATCGGTTCCACCGCCAAGCTCATCGAAAAGGCACAGCGTGTTTGGTGTCACATGGTTCATGATATATACGACATTGCTCATATGGGAGGAGAAGGTCGAGAGACTCTGCTCGATGCTCTGTTCATCTCCGATATCGGCAAATACATCATCAAATACATTCAGTCTGGAACCATCCAGTGCCCGGAATATGAAGTCCGGACTGTCCCATCAGAGTAAACAGACCCAGTGTTTTTAAGGATACGGTCTTACCACCGGTATTTGGACCGGTAATAATCAGCAGGTTGTAGTCCTCACCCAGTTTGATGTCGACCGGAACAACGGTATGTTTGTCTAAAAAGTGGATGGCGTCCCTGCTTGATATCCACGATGCCGTCCGTATTAAAGATCGGTTCGGTTCCCTTATAGGATCTTGCAAAATTCGCTCTAGCAAATATAAAGTCCAGATCGGTCAACGTCTCAAAGTCAAATTTTATATTTTCGTATTCAGATGCTGCCTGCGCTGACAGGTTCTCAAGAATTTTTTCAATCTCTGTCAGCTCCTGATTATCCAGCTCTTTTAACTGGTTGTTCAGATTAACTACCGCCAGAGGTTCGATAAATACAGTATTTCCACTGGAAGACTGGTCATGGATCATGCCCGGAAAGCTGTTCTTATATTCCTGCTTGACCGGGATACAGTATCTTCCATTACGCATCGTGATCAGATTATCCTGAAACATCGTCTGCTTGCTCTGGTCAGTTACAAGTTTGTTCAACTGGTTATGTAACTTTTCATTTGTCAGTTTTTTGTTCCGTCTGACTGCCTTCAGACCGGACGATGCATCGTCTGCGATCTCGGATTCTGACAGGATACAGCGGTGGATCTCCTGACTTAAATGTTCCAGCGGAACAAGTTCCATGAAGCGGGAGTAGAGGCTGTCGTGTGCCTTTTCCTCGTTGTCATCGCCGCTGCCATATTGTCTGGCGGATAGTGCCATATCAAGGACACTTCCGATATCTAACAGTTCCTTGATGCCGAGTGCTCCCTGCACCTCCAGTCGCTTGATCGAAGCACCGATATCCCGGAGACCGGCAAATGACAGATTGCCCTGTGTATTCAGCCGGATCAGAGCATCTCTTGTTTCCTGCTGTAAGGTCTGGATCAGTACCGGATCCTTGCGGGGCTTCAGGCGTTCACATTTTCGTTTTGCCATCGGGGATGCCGCGTAGGAGGTCAGCATTTCTACAATTTTATTATGTTCTAAAAGTCTTAAAGTCCTTAAATTCATATCATTTTCTCCATCTTAAATGCACAAATACGCATACACAATCCATTATAAACAGTTTGCCTGTGACTGTCCAGTGTGGGATACGCATAATAGACGTGCCTTACTTAAGTTTTTTTTGCTGTGTTACCGACACTATGGGCTGATAGGGATACATAACAAGACTTGCAATATTTCTATTCGGTTCGCACATTTATGAACCAGCAGTCGCCCAAACTCTCAGACATATGTTTATAGGAAAATCCTTTTATCAATTTCCTCTGGCATATTGACGACTCTTTTTTTTATAATGTTTATGCCATTTTTTCAGGTTAGATCGGCTTGTGAAAATAGGGCAGGGATATTGATGAAAATAAATATGAAAATGTAATGTGGGGTGAGAGAAAAAAGGACGGGTCAATAAGTAAAAAGTAAGGATACTGTAGAAAATCGTAAGTAACAAGGAGGAGAAAAGAAAATGATACAAAAGAAGATAAGAAGCCTGATCTATGCAGGCTTGGGATTGGTTCTGTGTGTATTGCTGTGTGGCGGAATCGGTATGACAGCACAGGCGGAAGAGGAAACATATAATGGTTTTACATATGTTTATGAATCGTGGAGTGATACAATTACAATTTTTGGGTATAAAGGTAATAAGACAGAGATTGTGATTCCGGGAGGAATTAAAGGGAAAAAAAGTAACCGATATAGGCGAGCTAGCATTTATGGGTTGTAAGAATTTAAAAATAGCATAATAATATCGAGGTGTGACCGAAATATATGGTGGAGCATTTGAAGGTTGCAGCAGTTTTTTACTGGATAAACTTGTTTTCCTTTCTGATATCCGTTACAATCAGACTTGGAGAGACGGAGGCAATATACAAAGCTAAAATATGCATGTTATTCTGTTTTATCGGGAAAGGAGATAGAACATGGATAACGAAATTGTATATTCCTCCAAGGCTACTGATCAGAAAGCACAGTATGATGCCAGCGCCAAGCGGTTGCTTGGACAGAAGATCATATTGGCGCATATACTGATCAGGGTAGTAGAAGAATTCAAAGATATGGATGCAGATACGGTTGCCTCATTGATCGAAGGTGAACCGTATATCAGCCAGATTCCGGTTGAACCGGGATTAACGAACAAAGATATGTTGGATGCCAGAACCGGTGAACGGATTGTCGGACTGAATACAGAAAATTCCGAAATTGATGAGGGAAAGATATATTTTGATATTATCTTCTATGTACGGATGCGGGATGGACTGGCGAAAATGATCATTAATCTGGAAGCCCAGAAGAATGAACCGACAAAGTATCATATCTTAAATCGGGCAATCTTCTATACGGCAAGACTGGTGTCATCTCAGAAAGAGCGGGAATTTACAGGTTCTGACTATAACGAGATCAAACAGGTGTATTCCATCTGGATCTGTATGAATATGAAAGAGAACAGTCTGAGTCATATTCATATGGTAAAAGATGATTTGCTTGGCGAACAGGATTGGAAAGGCAATCTGGATATTCTGAACATCGTGATGATCGGGCTGGCGAAGGAGATACCACCTAGAGAAGAAAAAATATGAACTGCATCGATTACTTGGAACGCTATTGTCACAGACAATGACGGCGGAACAGAAATTAAAGCTGATGAAACAAGAGTATGACATACCGGTAGACAGACGCAGTATAAGGGAAGAGGTGAAGATCATGTGCAATCTGAGTGAAGGCGTAGAAGAAATGGGATATGCAAAGGGCGAAGCCGCTGGAAAATCGGAGATTATCCTCAAAATGCATAAGAAAGGCTATTCCTTAGAGCAGATCATGGATGTAACCGAAATGAGTGAAGCTGAAATCAAGGCAATTATAGGATAAGAACATAAGCAGAACAGATAACATGTATATTTTAGTGGAAGTCCGGATATGGCAGAAATGCTGTATCCGGACTTTTTTAGTTGAAATATAAATTAATAAGAAAAAATGAGAAAAGACAGGCTAAAAGCTCCGGCAAAATTTCCATGCATAGACTTGCAAAGCAGGACATATAAATAATGGTATAGAGATTGACAAGGGTAAAGATAGAGCCGAAAAAATGACATTGTGAAGGGAGCGGTGAGATGAGAGGACAAAGATGGCTGCGTATTCTGGCAGGGGTGTTGACTGTGGTAGTTGGGCTGAGTTTGTTTGCCGGATGCAGTTTTTTATAAGGTGAAAGAAGATGGTGAAGCGCTGACTTACGATATCTGTGACGACACCATGCTGCCGGAGGAGTTGTTGAGCGTCATTAACAGCAAAAAAGAAGAACCGTTTAATCTGACATATTCAAACAACACTTACACATATATTGTGATCTGCAGCGGCAGGCAGAATCGGGATGATGTTGGCGTGGTTGTAGATAAGATGTATATGGATGAAAATGCTATTTACATCGAATCGGTTCTTAGGCAGACGGCGACACCATCAGATGCAGTAAGTAAGGATACGGTATCGTATCCATATATAGTTCTTCGGATTGCACGGACAACGACACCGGTTGTATTTAAAAATTAGAAAATAGTATGGGGGTATCATATGGAACTTGTAAAAAATAAACTCAGTACAACGATTTTAAAGACTTCTAAGTATTCGCAGTTTACGATCAATGATGATTTTAATGTACCGGATGCAAAAGACGATATGGAACGGATCATTGCAAGTACAGGAAATGTCCTTTTTAGATGATGTAGAGACATTGGAGAATAAGGTGCGGATATCAGGAACAGTTGTATTTAAAGTCCTGTATCAGACAGTTGGTGAAGATGTTCGGTTTGAAACCTATGAGGGTGATGTTCCATTTGAGGAATCCATCAATATGGATGGCATACTTGCCGGTGATAAGGTCGATGTCAGCTGCGTGCTGGAAGATCTGTACATAACCATGATCAATTCAAGAAAATTTGAAGTTCGCGGGCTGGTTGGCATGAAACTGTGGGCTATGGATTCCGTAGAGCTGTCCGGGGCAACCGGATTGTTAAACGGATCGGGAATCGAATGCAGGAATGAGCAGATTCCATTTACCAATAATGTGGCATCTGTAAAAGATATATTGAAGGTAAAAGAAGATTTCGAGATCGCTGCCAATAAACCAAACATCGGTCGGGTGCTTTGGAGCCGGGTGTCCTTCTATGGCATCGAGACAAAGGTTGTAGATGGGGGAATAAATATGAAAGGACAGATGGACCTGTTTGTAATCTATCTGGCGGAGGAGCCCGGCGTACCAATGCAGTATCTGAATGAGAGCCGGGAATTTGAAGGCCTGATCCCTTGTGAAGAAGCAAATGAAGGCATGATCCTGGATGACCGCATTACGATGGGAAAAGGAGAAGTCAGTGTGCGTGCGGACAATGACGGAGAAGACCGCGTGCTTCAGGTTGAATATAATCTCCATACAGATATGAAGATTTACGAAGATATGGAGCTTTCTATCATCGGGGATATGTTCTCTCCGTCGGCAAATGTAGAAACGATCTGTGAACAGTTTCCATTTGAGAATCTTCAGATAAAAAATAATGCCAAGACAAAAGTCGTACATAAAGAGCGAATCAAGAGCAGCTTCCCGAAGATCTTGCAGATCGTATATGCAACCGGAACGGTTGAGATCGATGAGGTAAAAGCAGGAGAGGACAGCATTGATATATCAGGTGCGGTAAAAGCTGAAATACTCTATGTATCAGCAGAGGATAGCAAGCCGTTACAGCAGATTGAAACGGCGATACCATTCAATTATCAGGTGGAATCCGTACCATTTGTCAATCAGGATTCGATCCGCATCAATCCATCCGTTGATCAGATTACAGCCCAGATGCTGAATTCCGATGAGGTGGAGATCAAGGCGGTGATCAATATGAATGTTACGGTATTTGCACCGGGTTCTGTGGATGTCATTACCGATATGAATATTCTGCCGATCGACTGGAATAAGAAGGCAGCCATGCCGGGTATGGTTGGATATGTTGTAAAAGAAGGCGACAGCATCTGGTCTATTGCCAAAGAATATTTTTCCAGCCTGGATTCCATCCGAACCATCAACCATCTGGAAAGCGACGAGGTAACACCGGGTGAGAAATTATTAATTGTAAAATGTTAGCAATATAAAAATCCCCGCCCGTCTCCGGCACGATGGTGGGTAGTGTTTTCAACATCAGTGGAACTTTCGTTATGAGATTCATGCTAACTGTCAGCATCAAGCCCATGTCTGAGCCTGATAAGGCAAGTTTGGGCGACTGCTGACAAATAGTTGCATGAAGCGAATAGAAAGTGCAACGAGTTGAAACACTACCCACCATCGTGCCGGAGACGGGCGGGGGTTTTATATATGTAACAGCAGTATTATTTGCCTGTACCCGGATTTACAGAGGATATATACAGGGTATATTGTCCCTTGTTGCTGGTCAGGTAATAGGTCTTGCCAGCTTCACAGTTATAGCTGATACAGAAATCAAATCTGTTTTCTGTTAACTTATGAAGTGTATTATCATTGGATGCGAGCTGGGTCATATTTTCATCATACAGGTATCCGCGAGGATCGTAAGGAAATTCGGAAACAGAGTAGAAATAATAGGTTCCGGTTTTGGTTGGAACGAATTTGTATCGCTGACCAGTGATGGTCTCTACTGCTTTTCCTTCCGTGACAGCAGCGGTCTTACTCTTAATTGTAGCTGTCAGGGTTGTTGTCTTGCTGGTTACAGTTGCATGTATAACTGCAATTTCGTCATATTCATCCGATGATGAAATGAGATCGTAGGTTCCCGGTGACAGAAATACATGGTCACGAAGTCCCAGGGAATCGGAATTTTCTGTATCTGTCCATTTACCCAGCCGGTTCATATCATAGCCGTTCTTGTCCGGGCGGATCGTTATTTTTCGTGTATCAGATACAAGTGTCTTATCCGTTACACTGTGTGTAAATGTCTGTGCATACAGGTATGTACGATCATCACCGGTGCATAACTCTATATTATATGTTCCGGGCAGAATGGAAACATAATATTTACCATCTTTGTCGTTGTTAGAGTAGGCATCTCCACTTACCATGTACGCATATCCAGTGTCAACATTATAAAAAGTGATAAATGTCAATCCGTCGTAGTAGGTCATAATGGAACCGTCTTTGGATTTGACATAACCGGATACCGATATTTTCCTTACTATATGGATCGGACAAATTATCGTTGTACTGATCTGTGGATTCTTTGCATCTGATACTTTTACACGGATATTGTAAGTTCCTTCTTTGGTCAGATTTCCATAGACAAGTCCATTGTTTTTATCTATAAATAATTCGTATTGATTATCAACCAGTGCATATGTATATGTACCGGAACCTCCACACGTATAATATATATTACATGAAACCTGTGTCTCTGTCGTTGTACTGGAGTTAGGAATAGTATAATAATTTTTCTTTTCGTTGTAGGATGCTATGATCACAGAATCACTGTAGATGTTCCAGGTGATCTTCATGGTAGTTACACAGCCTTTTTCATCTGTTGCGATAACTGTTGATACCGTTGTTCCGGTTTTGGTCGGAGTTCCGGTAAAGTAAATCGTGTTATAATTGGTGGTATCTTTTGTGTAGGTAATACCTGCAGGCAGATCCTTTACAGTATAATTGTAGTAACCATAGCCAAATTTGAATTCCATCTTTTTCCCGATCGGGACATTCTGCTTGCAATTATATGTCTCAGAAAGTGTCACTTTATAAGCACCAAAAGAGCTGTTGGTTTCAGTTGTTGCTGTTCCGGTTCCATACAGACCGGTGACCGTGATCCGGATATTCATATTGAAATCCAACAGAGGTTTTTTGCTGAATTTAAGGATATATGTTTTGTTGTCAGTCGTTGTTACACTTTCGATCTGAACATTGACCGGAAATGTTCCATTTAAGACAGTTCCTGCTTTCGCAGAGAAATTGGATGCAGACAGCTTCTGTGCAGATGATAATACCACCTTTGCTGTCTGTGGATCAGGCATGGATACAGAAGCTATCTTTGTCGGATTTACTACCGTTACCTTGCAGCTTGCCTTTTTGCCGGAGCCATCGGCTGCCGTCGCTGTGATAGTTGCTGTTCCTGCCTTTATTCCGGTGATCTTTCCGGATGAGCTGACCTTTACAACAGTTGGTTTGGAGCTTTTCCAGATCAGTTTTTTATTGCTTGGTTTTGCAGGTGTGATCTTTGCTTTGAGCGTTGAGTTCTTTCCTTTGACCAACAGCAGGCTGGTCTTATTCAGCTTTTACCTTTGTCACCGGTTTACCTACAGTAACATGGATAACCTTTTTTTGACCTTTGGATCTGATTTCAGGGAAACGGTGATATTTGCCTTTCCCTTTTTAATTGCCTTAATTTTTCCGTTTTTTGTTACCGTTACAACCTTCTTGTTGCTTGTGGTATATTTTTCAGTTTTGTTTTTGAGACATTTGTTTTGATGGTAAATGTCTTCCCTTTTTTAAGCGTGAGAGTATTCGACGGCAGGTTTTTTACCGTGATACTCTTGGCTTTGGCAGTTGTTGCAGCATTTGCAGGAATACTGATACTTGAAAATGTCATGGCAAAGACAAGTACAACCGCTATAAATGCCATTAAATGTTTATATTTTTTCATAGATTCCTCCAATATATCAATATGCATTTTATTTGGTACCAGGATCTGTAGATGATACATACAGGGAACATGAACCGCCTCTGACGATCACATAATAGGTCTTACCGGCTTCACATTCGTAACTGAGATAGAAATCGAGTTCGTTATCTGTCAGATTGTGGCGAAGATACTGGCTTTTTGGTAAGCTCTTCCATATTTGCATCATACAGAACTGCCGTAGGACTTTTATCTGTAGAAATGGAATAGAAATAATAGGTTCCGGTTTTCTTCGGAATAAATTTGTATCGTTGTCCTTTGATTGCCTGTATGCCTTTTCCTTCTGTGAGATCAACGGGCTTATTATGAACGATTGCAGTCAGAGATGTTGTTTTGCTGGTTACAGTTGCATTTATTGTTGCAACAAAATCCGACATACCAGGGTAAATAATACCATTTGCACTGAGTTTATAGGTTCCCGGTGCCAGAAATACATAATCTCCCGTACCATAGTTATCATCATTTCCATATTCATCTGTCCATGAGCTAAGCTGATCTATATCATTGTTGTTGATATTTAGTCTGACCTTTATTTTCCTTGTATCAGATACAAGGGTTTTGTTGGTTATGTTTTTGGTGAGCTTTAGGGAATATACATATGTAATATCCGATCCGACTTCTATCTCTATATCGTATGTTCCAGCCGGAGCGTTAATGGAATATTCGCCCTGTAAACCGGAGCGGGTACTGTAGGTCTCACCTGTTACTTTATCTATAAGGGCTATGTGCGCCCAGTATATAACAGAGCCGTCTTTTGATTTGACCGTGCCGGATAAAGACAGACTATTATTTGATACATGGGTCACAGAAGTGGTTGTCAGGCTGATCTGTGGATTATTTGCATCTGTAATTTTTACATTGACGCGATAAGTTCCTGCCTTGTTCAGTGTGCCCTCAATGAGTCCTTTTTGAATTAATAGTTAAACCGTATGAATTACCAACGATCGCATAAGTATATTGACCTGAGCCGCCGGCAGGACCGGATATATAGCTTGAAATCTTTACAGTCGGGGAAGTAAGAAGGTTATAATAGGTTTCTTTATATGCCGCTGCGATCACGGAATCATTGTAGATATTCCAGGTGATCTTCATGGTAGTTATATTGCCTTTTTTTCATCCTTCGCCGTAACTGTTGATATTGTTGTTCCTGTTTTGGTCGGAGTTCCGGAAAAATGAATACTATAATGGAGCACATCGTCTTTGGTATATGTAATACCTGCTGGAAGATTTGCCACCGTATAAGTATAATAGCCGCCGTCGCTGTCGAACTTCAGGGTCTTGTATGTTTTCACATTTTGTTTGCAGTTATATGTCGTAAAGTCCTCTTTTTTTCTTCGGTGTATAAGGACTGCTTACCTCTCTTGATACGGTTCCGGTTTCGTACAGACCGGTGACAGTGATGCGGACTTTCATTTTATCGTCCAGCAGAGGTTTTTTGCCTAATTTCAGTGTGTAGGTTTTATTATCTTTTGTTGTCACACTTTCGATCTGAACCTTGATCGGAAATCTTCCATTTATAACAGTGCCTGCTTTTGCCGAAAAATTGGATGCGGAAAGCTTCTGCGCAGATGACAGTACCACCTTTGCTGTCTGTGGATCAGACATGGATATGGAAGTTACATTTGTCGGATTTACAACAGTTACCTTGCAGGCAGCTTTTTTTCCGGAACCATCGGCTGCTGTCACTGTGATGGTTGCTGTTCCGGCCTTTATTCCTGTGATCTTTCCCGTTGTGCTGACCTTTGCAACACTTGGCTTGGAGCTTTTCCAGATCAGTTTTTTGTTGCTTGGTTTTGCCGGGGTGACTGTTGCTTTGAGCGTTGAGGATTTTCCTTTAATTAATATCAGGCTGGTCTTATTCAGCTTAACCTTTGCCACCGGTTTGCCTACGGTAACATGGATAACCTTTTTGACCTTTGGATTTGACTTCAGGGAAATGGTGATATTTGCCTTTCCCTTTTTGATCGCCTTAATTTTTCCGTTTTTTGTTACTGTTACAACCTTCTTGTTGCTTGTAGCATATTTCAGCTTCTTTTTTGAGACATTTGTTTTGATGGTAAATGTCTTCCCCTTCTTAAGTGTAAGAGTATTTGACGGCAGATTTTTTACCGTGATGCTCTTGGCTTTTGCAGTTGCTGCAGCGTCTGCTTGAATGCTGACATTTGAAAATGTCATGGCAAAGACAAGTATAACCGCTACAAAAGCCATAAAATGTTTACACTTCTTCATAGACTCCTCCTGTTTCCTTATTAATAATGCTTTGCCTATTAGTTTATCAGATTATCTTGCTGCGTGCCAGCTATTTGGATATCCATTTTGGCAACCAGTGGTTGCACTTCCAGAATTTACAGTGGTTTGGGGAGTATGAGCGGTATGTGATGCAGGCAGCATTCTATATTTGCCAGTAAATCTTTCTTGGCAAATGTCATAGGCAGGTGTTATCATCTACAACAAAGTTAGTTAACAGGTAAAGATAAAAATACCGATACATTGCCTGAAAGCCTGATAAATACTGGGGTGCAACCCATGGTTGCCAAAGTGGATACCTAAATTGCTGGTATATAGAGGAAGAATCTGATAGGTTGATGGAGGAACAAATCTGGAGGAAAGAAATATGGTAGAAGATTGGAAAGAATCGATAGGAGAGAGACTGCTTGCGCTTCGAATGCAGAAGGGGATGACGCAGGAAGAACTGGCAGAGTATCTGAAGGTGAGCAGACAGTCGGTATCAAAATGGGAGTTAAATAAGACACTTCCGGATGTCGATAAGATGGTACAGCTTGCAGATCTGTATGGGGTGAGCATGGATCATCTGGTGCGGGGACTGGAGTCCGAACCGGCTGAAGCAGGTGCAGAGCAGGAAGAAGCAGAAACATCTGTGATTGAAAAAGAGGAGGAGCAGGCTGCTGTTTCTGAGAAGATACAGACAACCAGCACAGACCTGACCATACACCGGATGCTTTTTCTACTGGCTATGGCAGTCAGTGGAATCGTATGTCTGTTATGTATCGGGTTCAGTGTCATGATGATAAGAAGAAATGTTATCTCATTGAAGGGTAAGCAGCAGGATACAGCGAGTGTGGATCGGATCGTTGAACAGTATACACTTGCAGATGTGACTATATGGGATGAGGATACAAACTATCATACAAAGCGGGTATGGCTTGATACAAAGGGTGTAAAAGAAGGGGATTATGTCAGCTATCTGTATGAAGATGCTCATACGGCTTCACCAAGATTTCAGTATGACAGCAAGACAATTCTGTTTCCGGTGTTCATATCCATTCTTTTCCTTATCTTTACGATCATTTTCTGGGTTGGGTTCCATAACTATAAGGAAAAACAGGAATAAGGAGTTTATCTATGGGAAACAACAAGAATAGTAAGGGACCCATTATTGCTTTGATTATTGTGACGGTGTTGTTTTTTGCAGCAGCAGTTGTTTTTGGGGGTAATGCTGTATAAGAGTAAACAGGATGACAGCAGCAACAACAAAAAGATCAAGGTAAATAATGAATTTCGCAACGATATAGTAGTTGATACTGAAGAAAACAGTTCTGAACTGGATACGGAGGACGAGACGGATACGGAAGAAGATATAGAAGATACTGAAGAAGACACCTCTGATATATTTGGTAAAGAACTGGATGATGAAGAGGATATAGATGCAGACCGGCCGGATATGACATTTGTAAAAGATGGATATCAGTTTACTGTCCCGGGAATCTATGACATGGTATGTGCAGATTCTATAGATGTGGTCATCTATGTGACAGATGTCTTTCAGATGAAGATAGCAGTCGTAGATGGTTCATACGATACAGTGATGGAGAATCCTGACGAGTTGTCACAGGCTTTGGTTGATGCAGGCGGCACAGTGACACAGGAGGTTCAGGAAATGGAACTTCTTGGAACCCGTTATGCATATTATAAGGGTGAAATGAGCGGAGATTCGATGTTTGTTGTTTATACGGCTGCACCGGAGGTGGGTTTACCGGATCGGTGGTCAGATCGTGCTGGAGACATCAGAACTGACAGACGAGGAAATATTATACATATTCGCAGCGATTTCCGTTACTGCAGAAAAGACGGATCTGCCGGATTCTACACAGTATGATGTTGAAGCCCAGCTTCAGAACAGATCAAAGTCCGCCAGTTATGGGGAGACCAAGGAAAAGAGCACGATCCAGCTAGGATCCATTTCCGTTACGCATAAGGTTCCGGATGGTTTCTATGCAAATGAAGGCTACGATGATACGGATTATGTAGTAGAGTGCTTTTATTCTGTTGATCCAAGAGTGGAAGTAAACTGTGCTTTATACAGTAAGGAATGGTATGGCAGCGTAGAGGATTATATTGATGCAAACAGACATCTGGATAGTTCCGAAGTTGAGACGATGGATATAGAGGGGTTGTCGGTGTCATATATTGTTGAGAAATACAGCAGCGGAGACAAAGAATATCAGCATGTATATGCAGGAGCTGATCTGGGAGATGAGCTTTATTGCGTGGATGCTTATGTAAGTGATGAAGATATTGACTTGTCAATGGAGACGGTTCGTGATTTTTTTATCCTGGCGCAGGAGTAGGAAGCCTGTATCCTGCTCTATGGCTGGTGGAAGGTGGTTTAAAACGCGATTTTACTTTATGTGTTATTGTTATAAAATAGTTTATTTATTGAGGGCGGCAAGCTGTGCTTTTAAAGCCGCAATCTCAGCATCCTCCTTTTTCAGATAAGGTTGAAATCATCGCATTCTTTTCAGAAAGAACTGTAGCAATTTCAGCGTCTTTTTCGGATATCAATAAAGTCATTTCATTTTCTTTCTCGTTCAAAGCCGTAACCGCTTCATCTCGTTCCTTTTTGTAGTTCATCGATCATATAGTGAACCGTATTCTTATCTAACATTCGAAGTGCTTCTGAAAACATGGTGATCACCTCCTCCGGATCATACATATATTCAGACATATCCTTGCAGATAGCTTCCATCCATGGATAGTCAGATACCAGTGCAGCAAGGTCGTCAACCGACTGGGCAGTCAGTAATGACAGCCATGCATTTAGTTCATTGATATCTTTAGCATACTTACTTTCTTTAAATACGTCAAGGGCAACCACATAGAATTCCTGTAAAAGCTTCAGTTCGATTCCGGTATCAAAAAACAGTTCTGCCGTGGTGCAGGTAGATATCGGATAATGCATCAGTCAGACATGCAGCCGGACTTTTTTTTCATATATCACGATCGTGTAAACGGTTTTTAGATCCCTGTAGATGAAGGAACTGTCTTTCAGGCTTTTCACCCTTGTATACTGACGCAGCATGAGATCGGAGGAGTAGCAGGACATACGTTCTCCCGGGAAAGCGTATGGGATCTTCTGGATCTCGACATTTGCGATCGAGCCGCCCTCCAACTCAGCCTCTTTTCAGTCAGCTTTCAGCCAACCTGCAGAAATTCTTCGTGCAAATGCTATTGAAAAATGTTATCATTTACATACGAGGTATTTGATAAAAATTCCCAACAATGGGGCAAAGCACGGAGTGTAATACATGCTGGAACAGTCTTACTACGATGAAGCTGATAAGATTATTGCTGCATATGGGACAGAACCAAGATTTCTGATCCCGATCATTCAGGATATTCAGAGCGAATATAAGTATCTTCCGCCGGAATTATTACGATATGTGGCGGACAAACTGAATATCGCAGAGGCAAAAGCTTACAGTGTAGCAACATTCTATGAGAACTTTTCATTTGATGCAAAAGGAAAGTTCATTCTTAAGGTGTGCGATGGAACCGCATGCCATGTCAGAAAATCCATGGATATCTTAAATCAATTGTATAAAGAACTTGGATTGTCAAAAGAGAAACACACAACAGATGATATGATGTTCACATTAGAGACAGTATCATGTCTTGGCGCATGCGGACTCGCACCGGTCATGACGGTAAACGATGTCGTTCATCCGGCTATGACACCGGAGAAAGTAACTGCATTGATAGCAGAATTGAAGGAGGGTGCGGATGAATAGAATAACAAATGTATCGGAGCTTGACGCAGCAGTAAAACAGGCAGAAGAGATGTTGCATGCGGATTCGCACAGGATCCTTGTCTGTGCAGGAACCGGATGTCTGGCGGGTGGCTCTCAGAAAATATACGACCGGTTCTGCGAGATGGCGAAGCAGTCGGAGGGCGTGAAGGTAGAATTTGTCCCGGAGGCGGAGTATAACAGTTATAAAAAAGAAGCCTGTCATGTCGGCGTGAAGAAAAGCGGCTGTCATGGTTTCTGCGAGATGGGGCCGCTTGTGCGGATCGAGCCATATAATTATATCTACATAAAAGTAAAGGAAGAAGATTGCGAGGAGATCTTCAACGAGACGATCCTGCACGGAAGACCGGTAGAGCGTCTGATGTATCACAAGGATGGTATTGTCTACAGACAGCAGGAAGAAATTCCATTTTATAAGAAACAGACCAGACTGGTACTGAAAAACTGCGGACATATCGATGCAGAAAATATCAATGAATATCTTGCGGTCGGTGGATATCAGGCACTTCGTAAGGTGTTATTTACCATGGAGCCTTCGGAGGTTATTCAGGTCATCAGTGACTCCAATCTGCGTGGACGTGGAGGCGGTGGTTTCCCGACCGGATACAAATGGCAGCAGGTTGCCAGACAGGCGGAGAAGATCCGATATGTTGTCTGCAATGGTGATGAGGGAGATCCGGGTGCGTTCATGGATCGAAGCATGATGGAAGGCGATCCGCATAAGATGTTAGAGGGTATGATCATTGCTGCATATGCGGTTGGTGCGCAGGAGGGATATGTCTATGTAAGAGCAGAATATCCGCTGGCAGTCAGCCGTTTGAAGACAGCGATCGCACAGGCAGAGGAAGCGGGCTTCCTTGGTGAGAATATCTTAGGCTCTGGTTTCTCTTTCCATATACATATCAATCGTGGTGCGGGAGCATTTGTCTGCGGAGAAGGAAGTGCGCTCACGGCATCGATCGAGGGACAGCGCGGAATGCCGAGAACCAAGCCGCCGAGAACCGTAGAGCAGGGCTTATTTGCCAAGCCGACGGTTCTGAACAATGTAGAAACCTATGCAAATGTGTCCATGATCATTTTAAATGGTGCAGACTGGTACAAGTCGATCGGACCGGAAAAAAGTCCGGGAACAAAGGCATTTGCATTGACCGGAAGTGTAAAGAATACGGGACTGATCGAGGTACCGATGGGAACAAAGCTACGTGAGATCGTGTATGATATCGGCGGTGGTTTAAAGGATGACATCCCATTAAAGGCAGTTCAGATCGGTGGACCATCCGGTGGCTGTCTGGTGACGGATGATCTGGAGGTCAGTCTGGATTTTGATTCATTAAAGAGTAAAGGAGCGATGATCGGTTCAGGTGGTCTGGTTGTTATGGATGAGAATACCTGTCTGGTTGAGGTAGCCCGTTTCTTTATGAACTTTACACAGAACGAGAGCTGCGGCAAATGCGTTCCATGCCGTGAAGGAACCAAGAGGATGCTTGAGATCCTGGAGCGGATCGTTGCCGGAAATGGTACGTTAGAGGATCTGGATCTGTTAGAGGAGCTGGGACAGGCGATTACCGACACAGCCCTTTGTGGACTTGGTAAGAGCGCAGCCCTTCCGGTACTTAGTACGCTGAAGAATTTCCGTCAGGAATACATCGAGCATGTGGTTGACAAACGATGCAGAACCTCCGGAAACTGTAAAAAGCACTGGTTCGCTATAAGATCGATCCGGAAGCATGTAAGGGCTGTTCCAAATGTGCGAGAAACTGTCCGGTCGGTGCGATCACAGGTGAGATCCGGAAACCATTTGTCATTGATACAGCCAAATGCATCAAGTGTGGTGCATGTATCGATAATTGTGCGTTCCATGCAGTATATACAGAGAATTAAGGAGGGAGACGAACATGGATTATATTACGATCAATTCAATCAAAGTGCCGATCGAGGGCGAGAAGAATGTTCTGTCTCTGATCCGAAAGGCGGGGATCGATATCCCGACATTCTGTTATCATTCAGAATTATCCATTTATGGCGCATGTCGTATGTGCGTGGTAGAAGATGACAGAGGAAAAATATTTGCAGCATGCTCCGAGACACCGAGAGCGGGCATGGTGATCTATACGAATACAAAGAAAGTGCAGCAGTACAGAAAACTTATTATCGAGCTGTTGTTATCCTCTCATTGCAGAGAGACTGTACGACCTGCCAGAAGAATGGCATGTGTGCGCTCCAGTCACTTGCCTATAAGGTTGGTGTGCATGCAGTCCGTTTCCTGAATCATAAAAAAGAAGAAAAGATCGATATGAGTTCACCATCTATCGTCCGGGATCCAAATAAATGTATCCTGTGCGGTGATTGTGTGCGTACCTGCGATGAGATTCAGGGACTTGGTGTTATCGATTTTGCATTCCGTGGTTCGAAAATGAAGGTGCAGCCGGCATTTGACAAGCCGCTTGCAGAGACAGACTGTGTAGGATGCGGACAATGTGCAGTTGTCTGCCCGACCGCAGCAATCTCGATCCGTACCAATGTAACCGATATCTGGGATGCGATCGAAGATCCGTCCATCCGGGTGGTCGCACAGATCGCACCGGCAGTCCGCGTGGCAGTTGGAGATAACTTCGGTATACCAAAGGGCGAGAACTGTTTTGGCAAGCTGGTATCAGCACTTCGTATCATGGGCTTTGACATTGGTATTTGACACAAGCTTTGGCGCCGATCTTACGGTTATGGAGGAATCCAAAGAATTTGCAGCGCGTCTTGCATCGGATGAGAAGCTTCCGTTATTCACATCCTGCTGTCCGGGATGGGTCAAATATTGTGAAGAAAAATATCCGGAATTTGCAGATAATCTGTCAACCTGCCGTTCTCCACAAGGAATGTTCTCAGCAGTGATCAAGGATTATTTTGCGGAGAAAGATAAAGAAGATGGTAAGAGAACGATGGTTGTATCGATCATGCCTTGTACAGCAAAGAAGGGAGAGATCCTCCGACCGGATAATTTCACGGAGGGCAGACAGGATACCGATTATGTCATCACAACGACAGAGGTTGTGCGGATGATCAAGCAGATGGGACTGCAGTTTACCGAACTGGAAAATGAATCCGCAGATGCACCATTTTCCGTGGCTTCCGGTGCAGGCAAGATCTTCGGAACGACAGGTGGTGTAACGGAAGCGGTGCTCCGTCGCCTTGCGGAGGACAAATCCTATAACACGATCCGTGAGATCAGTTATACAGGTGTCCGGGGATTTGAAGGAACGAAGGAAGCAACGATCGAGTTAGATGGCAGAGAAGTGAAGATCGCAGTTGTACATGGTCTTGCAAATGCAGGACGGCTGCTTGACCGTATCCGATCCGGCGAAGCAAGCTATGATTTCGTTGAAGTTATGGCGTGCAGACGTGGATGTATCATGGGTGGCGGTCAGCCATCCGGCGCAGGCCCAAGAACCAGACGGAGCCGTATGGAAGGTATGTACAATGCAGACGCAAGCTCCAATGTCCGTTTCTCCGAGGAAAACCCGGCAGTCCGTCAGTTGTACGATCATTTCCTTGCCGGAAAAAGAACATCGTCTGCTGCATCGGAATCTGTAAGCTTAATATTAAGATAAAATGGGTATATCTTCCATAATAAGGTAGATATATCCATTTTTTATTTCCTACTTTGTTACATGCATGATATAATGAATGCAAAATTGTTTGCTCGCAAGGATGCTGATTTTGCAGAATGCATTGAGTGAGCTATGCTCACGAAATAAATAATGAGTGCAAGAGAGCTAACATGCTTGCATGCAATGCCATGGTTTGGAGAGAATGATATGAATGTAATGCCGATTGAACGGATTATTGAAAAAGTACAACAGAAATATGCAAAAAAAATAATATAGAGCATTTAAAATTGTTTGGCTCTTTTGCCACAGGAACAGCAACGGAGTATAGCGATATTGATTTTGTTGTGTATGGATGTCCGGATATACTGAAATTGGAACGGGATATGGAGGATGTAGAAACGCTTCGAAAGATAGACATATTTGATTATGACTCAATAAGGAATAAGCAATTATTGGAGGATATAGATTTATATGGAAAACAAATTTATTAACAGATATCGTACATTTTGTAATTGCCTGAACAATCTGAAAAAAAGTCAAAATGCAGATCCGGAACAGGATTTCGTACTGGAGGGAACGATTCAGAACTTCAATCTTACGTTTGATATTTCATGGAAAGTAATGAAAGATATTCTGGTGAAGAAACTTGAAATTACGAATTTTGCACTTGGCTCACCACGGGAAGTTTTACAAACAGCATTTACGAACCGCTTGATAGATGATGATCGCTGGCTTGAGATGTTGAAAATAAGGAATCAGCTTGCACATGATTATGATGGATCTTTGGCAGAAAATGTATTCCAGAAGATTGTTGAAACGTATATTATTTTATTTGAAAGATTCAGAGATGAAAATAAAAAATTCTATGAAAACTGGGATATGGATGAAATGCATTTTGAGTAAACATGTCATATAGAATCACATATAGAATCTACGTTTTTAACAATTGTCATTCACCATTTTGTGTGCTACACTTAATTCGTAAATTTTTTGCGAAAGGGATTGACAAAGGATGCAGAAAGGAAAAGGCTTAAGCACAGCACAGCACAGCACAGCACAGCACAGCACACGCACAGCACAGCACAGCACAGCACAGCACAGCACAGCACAGCACAGCACAGCACAGCACAGCACGCTTAAATAGCGCTTTTTGCATACCGTAAATTATAGAACTGCAGTTGAGAAGACCTGGAACAGGATAATGGAAGATTATCCTGTTTCGGGTCTTTTGCGCTTGTGTCAACCCGGAGTAAAAAGAAGAAATTGGAAGGAGAGACAATATGAGAAACAAAAAACAAATGAACAAATTGGCATTGCAGACAAAATTAAAACGTCTGATGGTTGCCGGAGGACTGGCAGCATTAGTAGCAGTACCGCTGTTATTTAGTAATGCAGGTATGCGGAAAGTTGATGCAGCGCAGGGGGATGTGAAGATCAATTCAACGAATTTCCCGGATAAAGGATTTCGGAAATATGTTTCTGAGAATATCGACTTGAATAAGGATGGTGTATTGTCAAAGTCAGAGATTAAGAGCGTAAAGACAATATATCTGAGTGAGAGTGAAGAAGATGGCTATACATGTAAAAGTCTGACCGGTATCAATATATTTACAGAGTTACAGACATTGAAGTGTGCTGGTAATAAACTGACGACGTTGGATGTCAGCAAAAATACAAAGTTAGTAAAATTAGATTGCGCTGTCAATAAACTAACGAAGCTGGATGTCAGCAAAAATACGAAGTTAGTAAAATTAGATTGCGACGTCAATAAACTAACGAAGCTAGATGTTAGCAAGAACTCCAAATTAGAATATTTGTCTTGTAGGGACAATAAATTGACGAAGCTGGATGTTAGCAGAAATTCCAAGTTAAAATATTTGGATTGTTATGACAATAAACTTACAGACTTGAATATAAGCAAAAAAAATCAAAATTTAATAGTATTAAATTGTTCGTTTAATAAGCTTTCAAAATTAGATGTGACAAAAAATAAAAAATTAAGTTTATTAAAATGTAGCGATAATAAACTGACAAAGCTGGATGTTACCAAGAATACAAGACTGATTGGAATTGGATTGTAGTCGCAATAATCTGAAACAACTGAATTTGAGATATAATGAATGGCTTTCTAACCTGTTGTGTTCATATAACAAACTGACAAGTCTGGATACCAGTTATAATAAGTCATTACGCAATGTGGATTGTTATCACAATAAATTAACAAAATTGGATTTTGGTGCAAGTCCTTTATGTGATCGTATTGATTGCAGTTCAAATAAACTAACAGAAGTTATTATAGCAGAGGGCGTAAAAAAAACTAGTGTTTATTATGATCAGGAGATAGATCGTTCAATAAAAAATAAAAAATAAGAAGACAAAACCGATGAAAATCGGCGAGTATATTACTTTATTTGATAATGGGAAATATGAATATTATGTATTTCGCATCACTGGAAGCAAGAAAGGGAAAGAAACCGTAACATGTGTATACTATAAATTGGATATATTCGTACCTTATGATGAGTTATCAAAAAAAAAAGTTAAAAAAGTTTTAAATTTGGAAATACAACATATAAGGTAACAGCAATCGGGGAAAATGCATTTAAGGAGTTGAACTCCTATTGTGAAGATGAAAATATTTGTGAATCCATTACAATTGGTAATTCTGTGAAAACAATTGGCTCCAAGGCATTTGCTGGTACAGAGGATTTAAAGTACATTATCCTTGATGAATCGGTTGAAGAAATTGGATCATATGCTTTTGCCAACAGCAAGGATTTAAAGGTTTTAAAGATCAAATCCACGAAGCTTACATCCAAAACGCTGAACAAGAATGCATTTGCCGGTATTACGTCAAAGACAACAGTCAAAGTACCAAAGAGCAAGCTTAGTACATATGAGAAGCTTTTCCGTAAATGCGGACTGAGCAAGAATGTAAAGATCAAGGCAATCTAAAAGCCGGAAAGAGCAATATAATATACCCAAAATTATACAGCCTGAGTATCTGTATATTATGCAGAAATGCAGACTATATGAATACTGTAATTGAAACGATCTTCCAGAATCCATTTATTCCGGAGGATCGTTTTTCTGTAATGACATAGAATTGTTAAGGATAATATTATTTGATTAAAAAAAGCACAAAGTGAATTTCCTAAATGATATACAGGCATTTTGGGTTAGAAAAAACTGGTGTTCAAACCATTTATCAAGCAAATAAAAGAAAGAAAATCAATGTTACAAATAAGCACAAATGAAAGTAAATTGTGATATTTATGCTATATCCGATCTTGTGAAAAATCCGGCTTTAAGGTTGAAAAAAAGCAGGCAGGAATATACTATATAAGTAGAAGCCTGTTTGACACGCAGATCATAGCTGCAGATCAATTGGTTGAAAATGAACAGGTGTGGCTGCGGTCTTTGACAAAACGCCTGACACCAGCTCAATACAAGAATGTTGTAAAGCAGTCAGAACAATTACCGGAACGGGAGAGGCAGCTTTTGCGGAGGCCGTTATACAGGTGATGACGAATGCGAATGTAGAAAGGATAGAAAACTGGAAGGAGCGTGTTGGTATGTACTGGAAGGATACATTACGGGAGATAATGGCAGATGATATTGAAGAGATAAAACGGGAAGCGGTAGCAGAAGCAGTAGCCGAAGCGGTGGCGGAAGTAACAGAAAAGGCAGCGGAAGAAACGAAAAAGGGTGAAAAACGTGGTGAAGTAAGGGGAATCAATGCATTATCGAATGCGATTCTTCTTGCCAGAGAGAAACAATATACAACCGTGGATGAATTGTTAGCAGCAGGTACTGAACGTGAAGTTGCGGAGGCAGCGGTTAAGTTATTATAAAATAAAAACAAGCAGGAAATCTTTTAAAGATTCCTGCTTGTTTTATAACTATATAATATTTTTATGCTGCTTCTTTCTTTGCGCCTGTATTTGCATTTGCTTCCGGCATCAGCTTCTTGAATAATGGAACGATCTGTGCAGCGATGATAGCTTTTACAAGATCTAATGGAATAAATGCAACAAAGCCTGAAAGGAAAGCAACTTTCCAGGTTAAGTTTCCGTTGAATTTCCACCATAACATTCCGATGATATCAATGAGAGCTGCTGTTAAAATAGCAACGATCGTATAACGGATACGATTATATTTCTTACCCTTTGTCAGACCTGCAAAGATAGTAACGATAATAAATGAGAATGTATATCCACCGAATACTCCTGTCAGATAACCGATACCGGAGCCGCCGCCGATAAATACCGGAACGCCGACTGCACCGAGGATCATCCATAAAGCAACGATGATCGTTGAATCGCGGACTTCAAATACCAGTGCAATGAGCATGATCATAAAGTTCAGTAATGTAATGTGTGCTGCATTTGGAAGTGGAGTTGGGATACTTAAATATGCGGATACGCATAAGATTGCTGCAAATACAGCCATCATTGTGATCTCCACGGTTGTGAATTTGTTTTTCATGTGTGTTCTCCTTGTTGAATAAATAATATAAGTACAATGGATGCCATCCCTTGATTGGATGAGGTTAAGGGGGATTGACAAAAATATGAAGCGGATAGCAGGGCTAAGCTATCCGCTTCCCGATAACAAATTGAATGTCAACTATTAAATGGCACCCACTGGATAACATTATAGATGGTATATTCTCAAATGTCAACCATAGAATAAACATTAAGGTTGACAATTGGAGCGGGAGGCTTAAGGGTTGAAAAAAAAGCAGATATAAATATACTATATAAGAATATAATAAAGAAAAACAGGTAGGAGGAGGCGGCTATGCTTAGAGTTGGAGTTACAGAACTGGATATTGGATTTGAGAATAGGGAAGAAGCAAAGAAATGCTGCCTTGAAGTTATGGAAGAAGCATGTGCAAATGGAGTAGAGCTTCTGGTATTTCCGGAGATGACACTGACAGGATTTACGATGCGGCCATGGTTGTATGCGGAAAGCTGGGATGCGGATAACATCCCGGACAGTGTTTCATTTTTTATGGAGAACAGCAGAAAATATAAGATGCCGATGGCATTTGGGTATATTCGTGCGGTTATGGCAGATGGTAGCCTGGTGAATGATGAAATGAAAGAAAAGGCTTACGAGAACCGGTTGGTGCTTGTGGATGGAGAAAATGTGTTGCTTGATTATGCTAAGATTCACCCATTTTCTTATAGCGGTGAGGATAAGGTATATCGGGCAGGAGAAAAGCTTGCACAGGCACAGGTAAAGGATATTCGGATAGGCGGATATATCTGCTATGACCTTCGTTTCCCGGAGATTTTCTCTGCAATGAGAGATCAGTACGAGGCAATCATGGTGATCGCAAACTGGCCGGAAACAAGGGCGGAACAATGGGAAACACTCTTAAAAGCAAGGGCGATCGAGAATCAGGCATATGTGATCGCAGTCAACCGGGTTGGAGATGGAGATGGGCTTCACTATATTCCGGGCTCTCATGTATATGACTGGCTTGGGCGGGATGTATCGATCCGGGTTAGTGAGAAGCTGCGTGTTGCAGATATTGATCCCGGGGCAGTCAGACATGCAAGAACAGAATTTCCACAGACAAATGACAGAAAGAATACATTTTATAAGATGCTTTATTAATGAAATGTACTTATAGACAGTTGGATCGGCATGAAAAATACATGATATGTTTCGTTTTTATTCGACTGGTTATAAGTACATTTCATTTTTTGAATAAAGATAAATTGAAAGTGATAAGATAATAGTATATAATAAATATGGATAATATATTATCAATTATAATAAAAATGACGGATATATAGATAAAATATTATCTATATAAATAATTTGCGGGGTAAAGATACATGGAACCTTTTGTATGGGAGACACCGGATGAATTAGATAAGAAATTGGCAGAAAGAGTTCGCAATATACGAAAGCGTAGATCGTTGTCACAGCAGCAGTTAGCGGAACAAAGTGGCGTAAGCTATGGATCAATCAAACGATTTGAGCAAACCGGACAGATCTCTCTGTTGGGATTGACGCGGATTGCGGTTGCACTGGATATAGCAGATGAGCTTCGGGAATTGTTTACACGGGTTCCGTACAAGGATATTCAGGAGGTTATGAATAAGACAAATAGAAGATAGGATGCTTCAGGTTTGCTATGAGGATCGTTTGGTGGGAACGATGGTGTTAACAGCAGACCGAAAAGCTGCTTTTGAATATAGTGATGAATGGCTGGAAGATGGATTTTCAATCAGCCCTTTTTCGCTGCCGCTGAAAAAGCAGGTATTTGTGCTGAAAAAAGATTATTTCGGCGGGCTGTTTGGAATATTTGCAGATAGTCTTCCAGATGCGTGGGGAAGATTGGATCATAAAATTTCCAGCACATGTTGACAGGGCAGATATTGGACAAATGGAATATCATTATTCGGTCTGTGCAAAAAAATGTGGAATCGTTATGAGTGAGACAAGGTTGTTTCCATCGCAGCGACATGCAGGATACTTTGGAACCCGGAGATTTAATAGAAAAACGGATGGGAGCAAGGTTCATATGGCAACGGCGGCAGCGTTGTTAGAACTTGATTTTAACCAGCCAAGTCTGGACTACCATGACCTGATGAAATTAACAAGAATAATGACGCGAGATAATAAAATGGATGTTGAAAATATGTTTCGCAGAATGTGTTTTAATGTATTTGCACATAACAGGGATGATCATTCAAAGAATTTTTCGTTTGTATATGATACTGAATCAGAAACATGGAGATTGAGTCCGGCATATGATCTGACGTATAGCACAACCTATTATGGTGAGCATACAACATCTGTTGATGGAAATGGACAAGATCCGGAAGAAACGGAGCTTTTGACAGTAGGAGTGCAGGCAGGAATGAAGAAAAAACAATGTCAGGAGATTATAAACGAAATCAAACAACGGGTTGAGGAAGATCTGAAGGCTTATGCAACCTTCCAAACCACATAAAGCTTGTAAAATATCACATAATGGAGTAAAATGGAAAAAGCAATTAAGGAGGAAACTTTTATGGGTAAGGACGATTGCATTTTTTGCAAGATTGCAAATGGTGAGATACCATCAGCAACAGTTTATGAAGACAGCATATGTAGAGTAATACTTGATGTAAATCCTGCAAATAAAGGTCATGCTTTAATTATACCAAAAGAACATTATGATGATATATATAGCATGGACGCGGATACTGCTTCAAAGATCTTTACGATTGCGACAGAGGTTGCCAAGGCTCAGAAAGCGGAATTAAATCCTGACGGACTGAACATTATTCAGAACAATGGCGCTGCTGCAGGACAGACAGTATTCCATTTTTTTCACATGCATCTTGTGCCAAGATTCATTAAGGATACGGTTACAGTTACATGGGTTCCGGGTCAGTCAGACAATGAGGAACTGGATCGGTTGTCAAAGGCACTTCGTAAGAGAATTTAAGGAAAACATGGATAAAAGGACAGAGACAGGGATAACTTCAAATCAGTTAAAGCTTCTGGCATGCATATTTATGTTATGTGACCATGTAGGACTTGTTCTAATGAATAATAACTGGATAATGCGGGCTGTAGGACGGCTCGCATTTCCTATATTCGCATTCCTGTTGGTAGAAGGGTACAGGCATACGTCGGAAATCAGAAAATATTTTATCCGGCTTTTTTTGTTTGCGCTGATTTCGGAAGTCCCATTTGATCTGGCATCGACCGGACAGGTATTTGATCTGCAGAAGCAGAATATTTTCTTTACACTTGCGGCGGGGCTGGTTGTGCTTTATCTTGGAAAAGTCGCAAAATGGAATCAGATGGGCGCAGTCATCGGAATTGTTGTCATTATGGTAGTTTCAGAGGCTCTGCATTTTGATTATGGAATGGCGGGCATTCTTCTGATCGTATTAATTTATTATTCGACCAAGGATGACACGGCGGAACAAGTATTCAGAAATGCCGGTCTTGTGACTGGACATTATCCGTTTGGCTGGAAGCTGCGTCAGAATATGGGGTTTGCAATCGTATCGGCAGTGCTGTATTTTCCTGTTTTACGGAATAAGGCAGCTCTATGCAGTTTTGGCAATCCTGCCGATCAGTCTGTACAACGGAGAGTATGGTCGGAAGAATAAAGTTCTTAAATATACATTTTATGTGTTCTATCCGGCACATTTGCTCATCTTATACCTGCTCAGCAAGGCGGTTTTATAGGATAGCTTTAATGAATTTTTGTCGCAAAACAGAAATTACCTATTGACTTATGGAAATATATCAGTTAGAGTATAGCTGTTTCAGAACTGCATTGCAGTTTGAATACAAATAAATATTTATAAATGCTCTTATTCAGAATGGTGGAGTCATAAGGGACTATGAAGCCATGGCAACCCCGGAACAGGTGAAAGAAAGACCTGTATGGAAGGTGCCTTCCTGAGCGAGTCTGTGATATGCAGACGTCGAACAATGAGAGGTTTGATTTTATCAATCCGCTCAGAGCGGATTTTTCTTTTGCATAAAACCAGGTGGGGATAACTTGTCTGAAAAAAGAAAAATCAAAAGCTATGTGAACGAATACGCATGGCAGTAACTATAGATAGTATTTATACAAGGAGGAAATGATGGAAAAATTATTATTCACATCAGAATCAGTAACAGAAGGTCATCCGGATAAAATCTGTGACCAGATTTCCGATGCAATATTGGATGCATTGATGGAGCAGGATCCAATGAGCCGTGTTGCCTGCGAGACATCGATCACAACAGGTCTTGTACTTGTAATGGGTGAGATTACAACAAAAGCATATGTAGACATTCAGAAGATCGTTCGTGAGACGATCCGTGAGATTGGATACGACAGAGCAAAAATACGGATTTGACTGTGATACCTGTGGTGTTATCACAGCAATTGATGAGCAGTCAGCAGATATTGCAATGGGTGTTGATAAGGCATTAGAAGCAAAAAGAGCATCTGATGAGCGATGATGATATCGAAGCGATTGGCGCCGGAGATCAGGGTATGATGTTTGGATTTGCAACAAATGAAACACCAGAATATATGCCATATCCGATCGCACTTGCACATAAGCTTGCAAGAAAACTGACAGAAGTAAGAAAGAATGGAACACTTCCATATCTCAGACCAGACGGTAAGAAGACTCAGGTAACAGTAGAGTATGATGAGAATGGAAAAGCAAAGAGACTCGATGCGGTAGTTCTCTCAACTCAGCATGGCGAGGAAGTATCACAGGAACAGATTCATGAAGATATCAAGAAGTATGTATTTGATACAGTTCTTCCTGCTGATATGGTAGATGAAGATACCAAGTTCTTTATCAATCCAACCGGAAGATTCGTTATCGGCGGACCAAATGGTGACAGTGGACTTACAGGACGTAAGATCATCGTAGACACTTATGGTGGATATGCTCGTCACGGCGGCGGTGCTTTCTCAGGAAAGGACTGTACAAAGGTTGACCGTTCTGCTGCTTATGCAGCAAGATATGTAGCAAAGAACATTGTAGCAGCAGGACTTGCAGATAAATGTGAGATTCAGTTGTCTTATGCGATCGGTGTTGCCAGACCTACATCTATCATGGTAGACACATTCGGAACAGGAAAGGTATCCGATGAGAAGCTGGTTGAGATCATCCGTGAGCATTTTGATCTTCGCCCAGCCGGAATCATCAAGATGCTTGACCTCAGAAGACCAATCTACAAGCAGACAGCAGCATATGGACACTTCGGAAGAACTGACCTCGACCTTCCATGGGAGAGACTCGACAAAGTTGATATGTTGAAGGCATATTTATAAGAGGTATAGATAAAAAGCCTGTTGAGGGCTTGCAACTTTTGAATAAGGTTTATAATCACGTTTGCCTGCCTTTGTTTCACTCAATTTTATATGCACATGTCTCTGCCGCAATAAAAACTTTGCGGCGACGACATGGCACAAAATTGAGTGAAACTCAGTCGGCTGCACTATGGATTATGAAACCTTATTCAGATGCTGCAAACTCTCGACAGGCTTTTTTATATTTGCATAAAATAATGTACACAATGAACAGTTTTAATGTAACAAATAATATGCAAACTTGATTAGAAACCTTACTCAGAAAGTAACAGTTCTCGTCAGGTCTTATTTTTCTTCTTTACTATCCGGTACATTCTGCTTGATCGGCTTAAACTGCAAGGAGCCGGTGTTTTTCTTTGGCTCTTCGTGATTCACGATCGCTTCTGCCATATTGAATACCTCTGACAGATCAGCCGTATTCATGGAAGAGTACTGAGCCGCCTTTTTGATGATTTTATCTGCTGGAGTTGCTTCTTTTTCTTCCTTTGCTTTTTTAGTTTCGCTGCTTAATCTGGTGGAAGTGACATCTTCAGCTTTTACGGATGGCTTAGCAGTAAGCTCTGTCATGCCATCTGTTACCGGAATGTCCGCAGGCTTTTGGTTGTTTGTATCATCGGCATTTTCTGCTGGTGTTTCGTCCAGAACAACAGCAGCGGCTATCGTATCTTCTGACTTTGTATCATTTGCAGAAGCAGTATCATCCGAGGTATTATCAGTATCGATACCTGTATCATTGCCTGTGTTGTGATCTGTGTTGTCTGGTGTATCATCGGCAGCATTATTGCTGGTATTGTCGGGAACGTTTTCGGCATCGCCGCTTGTATTGTTATCAGGACCATTGCCTGCGTTGTCAGCGGTATCGTTATCGGAATCATTGCCTGCATTGTCGTCGGTATCGTTATCGGAACCGTTGCTTGCATCACCATCAGGATCATCGTCAGGATCATCGTCAGGAAGTCCCTGCTTGATCACCCGGATCAGCATAATTCCGAGGATAATGATCAGGAAGAACATAACTACGATCACGATGATGCATATAGTGATAACCTTGTCCTTGTGCTGATCAAAGAAAGAACCATTGTTGGCATCTGTCGCAGAAGCAGTCGTGACTGCTTCTGTTGAAACTGCTGAAGCGACAAATCGGGTAAATGTTTTCTCAACGGTATCATAGTAGAACCATCCAGGTTCACCGTCCGGACTCATGGCATATACTACGAGGATCGTATCATCTTCATATTTGTGATAGGCGGTTACGGAATTTTTGTTAAACTTATAGGTGAAAGCCGTGTAACCCGACGGCACTGTAACGTCTTCGCCGGCTGTCAGAATGATAAAGCTTTTGTAAGCAGATGCAACATTGATAAATGGAACCGCAGATTTTGCGGTAGTATCAATGATATACCATGCTCCGTTTTTGCTGTCCTTATCTGTCAGATAAGCACATTTAACCAGTCCGTTTGGAGACTGATAGAGAATGATTTCGGTATCATTATATTTCTCTTTTATTTCGGCAAATCCTTCAGGAATAGTAAGCTTGCTGTAATCTTCTGTAAAATAATAATCTTTTCCATCAATCTGGATGATCGCTCTTGTATCTACCAGTTCTTCCACATTAACCGCAATGTCGTAGATATGATTATCGCCGGTTTCCGCAGTAACCTTGATAGAGATATGAGAGGTCTTTCCCCGGTTCAAAAATCTTCATTTCCGGTAATGGAAACGGATGATTTGCTGTCTTCCGGGATCGCATTGATCACAAGGCTTGTGGTATCTCCGGGAACGGTTGTCTCATAAGTATATGTATCTTTTTTGCAAATTCAGGCTTTAATTCACCTGGTGTGATCTGGATCGAAGACAGATAACAGTTATCAGACATTTCCTCTGTGGTATCTTCCGTTGTGTCCTCGGAAGAAGTGTCTGTCGTATCTTCTGTTGTAGATTCGGAAGAATTTGTTTCTGTTGTAGCCGGGGTGTCTGTTGTATTTGGTTCGCTGGTCGTTGCTTCTGTTGTACTGTTGCCGCCAGCGGCTGTTATTGTGATCGTAGCACCTGCATCTGATGCTCCGGCATGTTCTTCGCCCCATGTATAGACATCGGAGCTTCCCGTACTGACATAGGCAGATCCTGTATTTATAGCAGAAAATGTAAAGCTGTTGGAAGCAGAAGTAATATTTCCATCGCCATATCCGGCACAGGATACGGTTCCACCTCCGCCATAGCCATCGCCGGACTGATATTCCAGTAAGGAGGAATCATAGGACAGACAATAGCTGTAAGCGCCCAGTGCTTCAGAACAACTGATCGATACGGTTACTGTAACCGAACCACCCTTTTGAATGGATGAGGATGAAAGCGAGATCGAGAACTGGGTAGATGCTGCATAGGAGTGTATGCTGTTTCCGTATACCAGACAGCTTAATCCCAGAACCAAGATCATACATAATGCTGCTAATTTTTTTCTTGTTTTCATTTTATATATCTCCTGTATTTTATCATCTATTCATTTACTGCTGCATGATCTGTGCTGCGCCCATCAGATATTTCTGGACTTTTAACAGATCGAGAGCAGATAACATACCACTTCGTTTGATATTTGCGGCTTTCAGGTATGGATCCTTTAAGGTAGAAGCGCCGATAATATGCTTCTGTATCTTTAACAGATCCAGTGCATTGATAATGCCGTCACCATTTACATCACCGAAGATAATAACGGTATAGGTGCTGGTATTGCCCGAAACAGTTATTTTTACAATGTCACCGGTACCGATACGGTCGGATGTCTTTTCTTCACCGGATGAAGTCCTTACACTGACAGTTCCGTTTGTACATCCAAGATTGGAGACAAATGCAGATACGGTGGTTGATACCGCTACGCCTGTTATGGTTCCGTCAGATACAGTATAGTTACCATCAAATTCAGGATCTGAGCCGGAATTACCGGAAGATTTACCACGGACGATCGTTAATGTATAAGTACGTTTTGCGCCGCTTTGGGCTTTTACTGTAATTTTTACTGTATTCGTACCCTTTGACAGACTGACTTTTCCTGTTCCGGATACGGAAGCGTTTTTGTTGACCGGACTTGCAGAAATCGTAACAGAACTTGTTTTCTCTGATACGATCAGGGAATACTTGGTTGTTGTATTGACTGCAAATGTTGGTGTCAGGGAATAGTTATCAATACTCAGTGATTTGAGATAGTTGTTTGGATTGCCGCTGTCTGCCGGTTTGCTGACCATGGTATCCGGCATATTTTTTGTATACCGGGATACAGAATGTGATTGAATTGTTCAGTGTGCCTGCACCACTGTAGGCATCGTATACCTTAGAGGCTTCAGAGGAAACTGCCTGCACATTAGTCATATACTGATGGGAGTATAAGGCAGAGGTGTTTGTGACATTGAATTTCTGTGTATACAAAGTATTCTGCTTCTGCAGAATGTAATTATTTCCAATGTATTGAGCACCGCCATAGATGGATTTGTATACGGTGTTCCATGGTCTTCCGTAGGTAGAACCGGAGGATGCCCATTTAAGTGCATTTGTAACGGCGTTTCCGGTTACGCTGTCGAAACCGCCGATGTTATAGAAATTATAGATTCCCGGATATACGGAATGCTTTCCATTTGTGGCAGAACTGAGTGATGAGCCAACCTCCTGTTTGATTCGGGAGGCAATGTGGTATGGGCTGACACCGACTGCCTTTCCGGCTTTGATGATCAGTTCGGAATATGTACTGTTGGAACCGGATGGCTTGGATTTGTACATAAAGGTTCCGTTCAAAATGGATTCCACGCCGGATTTGGACTGAGAATCTTCATAAGAGAGATTCTCAAATGCAAATACGAACCGTTCATACAGATAAACACGGGGATCCAGATAATAGGAGACCAGTTTATCCGATGCGGCATACCAGCAGTTACCATCAAAGGATGCCCATGTATCGGTTTTGATGTTGTAACCGATCGTCGTGGAACGCCAGTTGTAGCGTGGATAACTGCTGGTTCCCTGAACCAGATTTTTGATCTGACCGGATTTGTTTCGTTCATTATCTACAAGATCATCCCAGTCGATTCCTGTCTGGACAGCTTTAAAAGTCCAGGATGGATGAGCCTCATGCAGTTCCCGGAGCTGCGCCTTATAGCTTTCCGGAAATCCCTGATCATTCATATAGGATTCAAAATCTTTGTCGGATTTTTTCCCTGAGGATTCTGTCGTTGCTGTTGTATTGTTTTTATCAGAAGAGTCTGTTTTGTCGATAGTGACATATGAAGCGGATACGTAGCCGGTATAGGTTGTCTTGTTATAAACAAGGGATACTTTATACCAGGAGCTGTTTGAGGTGTTCAGGATTGTAAGCTTGTGCCCCCATTTAACATAATGTTACTGCCGTGATCCGTTACAGGATTGCCGCCGGGGGCATCACGGAAATAAACATTCGTTACTCCATCTTTGATATGACCGGATTTTCCTGCGGCATCAGAAAGTCCGCTGTTCATGAAAAAGACAGACCACAAGACAGCAGATAAGTGCTGCGATCGCCAGTATGGCGGATCGGTATGGTCTGTTACTTAGCCGTTTGTTATTCATATGATGCTCTCCTTTGTATATAAATGCACGATTCGATTTTTGTGATAAAAATATATAAACCTAAAAAATACAATACTGATTTTAGTTTTACCATAATCTCAGAAAAAACAAACCCCTTTTTCGTCAAAAAAATTAGTGATTTCACAGAAAAAATTGGATGTGCGTACAATATAGAACATATAGGTTGAAATAGAAAACATATAGATTGAAATAGAAAATAGGAGAGCGGGACAGGTCAAAAATGTTTGATTATAAAAATGTGATTGTTGATTTGAAAATAAAAAAAGAGATGCCAACCGGTATAACGGAGCAGGCATCTCTTTTTTTCATGTATCATATTATCCAATTTTTAATTTAAATTTCTGAATATCTTTGTCAGTATCAACTTTTTCGATCTTTCCGCCCAGACCACGGATCTTTTCATCGAATTTCTCATATCCACGCTGAATATACTTAATATCTGATATAACGGAAAAATCATCTGCAACTAATGCAGCAATCACAAGAGCAGCACCGGCACGAAGATCCGAGCAGCTACATTTGCACCAGAGAAGGATTCTACACCATCAATGATAGCGGTATTGCCTTCTACCCGGATGTGAGCACCCATTCTGGCAAGCTCGGCAACATATTTGAACCGATTCTCAAATATGCTTTCTGTTACAATACTGGTTCCGTTTGAAAGTGCCAGTGTGACAGCCATCTGCGGCTGCATATCCGTTGGAAATCCCGGATAAGGAAGTGTTTTGATATTGGTTGGTTTCAAACGTTTATCAGACATAACCCTTACATAGTCATCATATTCAATTACATGAGCACCGATCTCGTTCAACTTGGAGGTGATAGCTTCCAGATGTTTTGGAATTACATTCTTGATCAGTATATCACCTTTTTGTTGCAGCAGCGGCTACCATAAACGTACCGGCTTCGATCTGATCAGGAATGATTGAATAAGTAGTACCATGAAGTTCTTTAACACCACGGATACGGATGACATCAGTTCCTGCACCTTTGATATTTGCGCCCATACTGTTTAAGAAGTTGGCAACATCGACAATATGTGGTTCTTTTGCTGCGTTTTCAATGGTGGTTTTTTCACCTTCAACGAGAACTGCAACCATCATAATATTGATCGTTGCACCAACGGATGCAACATCCATATAAATATGGCTTCCAATCAGTTCTTCGGCATAAGTGGAGATGGTTCCATTTGTAATATCAACCTGTGCACCAAGTGCTTCAAATCCTTTTATATGAAGATTGATCGGTCTTGCACCAATATCACAGCCACCAGGTAATGCAACCTGAGAGTGCTTGTATTTTCCAAGTAATGCACCTAACAGATAGTAAGATGCACGAATCTTACGGATGAATTCATCATCTACGCACAGATCACTGTTTGGATTGATAGCGGCGCCACAGATGGATACGGTATGTTCGTCTATGTAGCGTACTGTCGCACCAATACCCTGAATTGCCTGAAGAAGGACACGGGTATCTCTTACATTTGGTACATTTTCTATTATAACTTCCTGATCGGTCATTACAGCAGCAGCAAGGATTCCGAGAGCTGCGTTCTTTGCACCCTGCAATAGTTACCTCTCCTTCAAGAGGCTGACCGCCTTTGATCACATATTGTTCCATATTGCACCTCTAAATATTTATAAACATATTTAAAAAGTCCGGTTAAAATTTCTGTCGTTTTTTCGATACTTTACCGCACAGATAACTTCTAGATTATAGCATATTTTTTGCGAAAAGTAAATAGCAAGTAAAATTATTTATCTGCTTCGCAGTAAATACAACGATAAATCCGGTGTGCTCTGTCTGTAAGCTTAAAGATATGCTGGATTCCCTGTTCGGTTGAGGTTATACAGCGCGGATTGGTACATTTCTTGATGCCTACCAGGCGTTCCGGAAGCTCAATATTTTTCTTTTCCACCAGTTTTCCGTCACGGATAATATTAACGGAGATATCCGGATCGATATATCCAAGGACATCAAGGTTGATGTCGATATCCTGATCTATCTTTAAGATATCCTTTTTACCCATTTTCTGGCTTTTGACATTTTTGATAATTGCTACGGAGCAGTCCAGCTTGTCGAGATGCAGGTCATTATAGATCTGGAGTGCCTTGCCTGCAGCAATGTGATCAAGTACGATACCATTTTGAATACTGTCTATGTTCATCTGTTTGTACCTCCTATGCTAAACCAAGCAGTGTGGCAATTAATGCCATACGGACATATTTACCATTTAATACCTGACGGAAATAACATGCTCTTGGATCGTCATCCACTTCAACAGCAATCTCATTTACCCGTGGCAGCGGATGCAGGACACACATGTCCGGACGGGCAAGTGCCATCTTACTGTTATCCAGTATGTAAGTATCCTTTAATCGTATGTAGTCTGCTTCGTTGAAGAAACGTTCTCTCTGTACTCTTGTCATATAGAGGATATCCAGTTCTCCGATCACATCCTCCATAGATGAAACTTCCTTATAAGGTATATTATTCTTCTCGATCACTTCTGTGCGGATATAATCAGGAATTTTTAATTCATCCGGTGAAATAAGCAACAAAACTGATATTTTCATAACGGGACATTGCTTTGATCAGAGAATGAACGGTACGTCCAAACATCAGATCTCCGCAGAAGCCGATCACAAGGTTGTCCAGTCTTCCTTTTTCACGTTTGATCGTTAAAAGATCAGCCAGTGTCTGTGTTGGGTGGTTATGTCCACCGTCACCTGCATTAATGATCGGTACATCGGATTTCATGGATGCAAGCATCGGAGCACCTTCCTTAAAATGGCGCATGGCTATGATATCTGCATAACAGCTTACAACCTTTACTGTGTCACCAACGCTTTCACCCTTAGATGAGGATGATGAACTGGCAGAAGAAAAACCAAGTACATTACCACCTAATTCCATCATGGCGGCTTCAAAACTTAAACGAGTTCTTGTACTTGGTTCAAAAAAATAAAGTAGCGAGCTTTTTTGCCTTTGCATAACTCACTGTATTTTTCTTTTATGATCAATAATATCCTGAGCAAGATTTAAAATGTGATCGAGCTCTTCCAAACTTAAATCCATTGGGTCTATCAGATGTTTCATGGCGGCCTCCTTACAAATTTGCTATCCCCGATTATAGCACCTGCCTGAATGCCATGCAACCGGTTTTTCCGGTAAAACCATGGAATGTAAATAACCGCCGGGGGCATACTGTTATATCGCCCCCCGGCGGTTATCAACATTCCATGGTTTTATGAATTTAAGAGTGTGTACATTACGGCCTTTTCAGCATGACGACGGTTTTCTGCCTCGTCTAGGATGTGATCGAGGTTCTTATCTACGACATCCTGAGAGATTTCGAAGCCGACATGCATTGGCATATCGTGGAATACGATCGCTTTGCTGCCTTTTGTGAAGTCGCCGTTTAACTGGTAAGGCATCATCTTTGCAAGGGTTTCTTCCTTCTGCTTTTTGGTAAGCAGGATTGTTGAAGAATTCCATATCTACCCATGTATCTGTGTAGAGGACATCCATCTTATTTGCATATTCCTTTGCTTCTTCCATGGACATGGCAGGATCAAGCTCGATATAATGACCGCTTTTCTTTTTGCTTCTTCATAGAAATCAGGACCACAGGCTGTCTCATTTACAAGTGGAGTCAGTCCGTATAACGTACCCTTCTTCATCTTGGAGAAGAATTCAACATGGGAGTTAAATACATTGTTCTTTGCACCGATGTACATCAGATTGACATCCAGAGTTCCAAACTTCTCAAGGATCGTGAGGGCATCTGCAAGGATCTGGCATGGATGGTAGGAATTATCACAGCCGTTGATAAATGGAACCGTAGCATTCTTGCCAAATAATTCAACAGTTTCATTTTTGATCAGACGTGCCATGATGATATCAACATTACGGCAGACATATTTGATCTCGGAAACAGGCTCGCCGAGTACAAAGTTGGAGTCCTTCCATAACTGGTTGTAGTAGGTACCACCTAACTCGGTAATGCCGGTTGCAAATGAAAGAAAGGTTCTGGTTGATGTCTTTTCAAATAAAGTATAAAGTTTCTTTCCTTTTAAGGATTCGCTGTACTTCTCCGGATTCTTCTTCATATCCAGAGCAAGGTTCAGGATATCCATCAGCTCATCTGCTGTGAATTCCTTGAAGTTTAACATGTTTTTCATAACTGACACCTCTTCTTTAAAATAGTATGTATCCGTCACTGCTTCGCATATATGCATAAATTATACAGAAAAATTGCATATATTCATATAACATAAAATAGAGAAGCAGGGCATATTTATAATATTGTTATTGAAATAATAACGGAAAAACAAATTGTATCACGATATGTATTTTTTTTCAATTTTTTTGTATTTATTTTGCAAACATACAGGACGATAACAGATAGATACTGGTACATTATGCATAAATATAGCAGAATAAGCAATATTTTGGTACAGACTTCGTTGACAGCAGTTTATAAATATTTTATACTTTTTATTATATGAAATCAGAGATGCGGAAGGAGCATCGGCAAGGAGGAAAGTATGAAACAAAGAAGTATTGGTATGTGTATCTTATTGACGATCGTTACCTGTGGTATTTATGGACTTTACTGGTTTGTATGTATTACAGACGATACAAATGAGATGTCGGGTGAGAATGAACTGGCAGGTGGCGGGATGGCACTGCTGCTTACACTTGTTACCTGTGGTATTTATGGATGGTACTGGGCATACAAGATGGGTGAAAAGGTCGATATCATTAAGAACAGAGGCGGTATGCCATCCAGCAACAGCGGTATCCTGTTTGTAGTTCTCCAGTTATTTGGACTTGGAATTATCGACTACGCACTGGCACAGGATGCGATCAATAAGTACAGCGGAACGAACGGATATGGCCAGCCATATAATGGTGGATATCAGAACCAGCAGTATAACGGCTATAATCAGAACCAGCAGTACGGCGGATACAACCAGAATCAGCAGCCATATAACGGCGGATACAACCAGAATCAGCAGTATGGTGGCTATGATCAGAGCCAGCAGTGGTATGGTGGTTACAACCAGAGCGGCAATAATCCATACAGCAATGGAAATGATAATAACAACCCATATAACGGACAGTAAGAAACATATATGGAAGAAAAGAAAAATCGTGTCCGAAAGATTATATATCGGGATAGCATTATTCTTTTAGCAGGAATCCTGTATGCGGTATTTGTCAGACTGACCGGTCTGGCAGTACCCTGCATATTCCGGACACTGACCGGATGGCAGTGCCCCGGTTGTGGGATAACCAGAGCATGCCTGTCTTTATTAAAAGGAGAGATACGGACATCCTTTTCCTATAATCCGTTTTTGTACATTGCAGGACCATGTATCATATATCTGATAGTCAGGGAGATTTGAACTACATAAAAGGAGACGCATATCGGCTGGGTTCAGCGGACACGGTTTTAATCTATATACTGATCATGGCGGCGCTGATATTCGGCGTTGTGAGAAATTTATAAAAAAATTTATAAAATACCATCTTTTATTTGACAGAACATAGCATTATAAAAAGTTTTAGTGTAAGGTTTTGTTGAATGAAAGATGGTATTTTTATACGGCTTTTTCTTTATTTGCAAGGATGATGCCGGCACAGACAAGAACAAGTGCGACCAGACAGCGGATGTTTAAGGCAGATGTTTCATGCAGAAGCAGAGCTGATAACAGTACGCCAAAGACCGGATTCGAGAAGCCGTAGACGGCGATCCGGGATACCGGGTTGTGCGCTAACAGCAGACTCCATAATGTATAGGCGCAGGCCGAGATGAACGCCATATAGAGCAGAAGCAGGACAGCAGGAGCGGAGTCTCCTGCGATATGTCCGCCTCCGGCAAGTCCGCAAAGGATCATCACGAAGCCGCCGACAAAGAACTGCCAGCCGCTGAGCAGAACCGGATTCTCCTTATCGGAAAAATATTTGATGATAACTGAAGAGAAAGCATAAGCCACTGTTGATAACAGGATGAAGCCTTCTCCGGTGAGAGAGAAATATGCGCGCGTCTACACCATTTCCCAGATTGATGATAACAACTCCGATAAATCCAATCAGACATCCAAGCATCTTTTTGGATGTAACCTTTTCCATTTTAAATAACAGACCCGATACAAGAATCGCCAGAAAGACGTTTGTCGCTTCAATGATCGCTGCCTTGCTTCCGGTCGTATTTGCCAAACCGATGTAAAAGAAGACGTATTGCAGGATAGTCTGGAACAATGACAGGATAAAGATACGTTTGACCGTTGTCCTGTTATGTGGGATCAAAGGCTTTTTATATATGAAGCTGCAGATAAGGATAACCATAAGTCCGGCGAGCAGAAAACGGATGCCGGCGAACAGAATCTGGGATGCGGTATCATTTCCGCCGATTGAAAACATCCGGTAGCCGATCTTGATGCAGGGAAAGGCGCTTCCCCATAAGGCACAGCAGATGAGTGCAAGTGTGATAACAACAGGTGTTTTCGTTAAAAAATTTTTCATGACAGAATAACCTCAATAATAAAAGTATAATTTTAAACAGTAACAGATGACGGCAGATCCACAGATGTGTCGTGCGGTATTACATGATCGCACTGTTCGGACATACTATAGCATAAAAAGAAATCCGAAAAAAAAGACATAATTTTATTTAGAGATGAAGGTTGCAAAAACTGTATAAAAACAAATGGAATCTGTTGACAATTTGCACAAAAAAGGCATATAATTTTTGTTATCTGAGCACATAAGATTGCCAGAAAAAATAGCGCAGACATTTCATTTGTGTTTGTAGTTTTATCAAGGAGGGTTTTTTGAAATGGCAAAAAAAACCGTATTATATTACAACCGCCATTGCATATGCATCAGGTAAACCTCATATAGGCGACACCTACGAGATTGTGTTGGCTGACAGCATTGCAAGGTACAAGAGATTCGCAGGATATGATGTAAGATTCCAGACCGGAACCGATGAACATGGTCAGAAGATCGAGAATAAGGCTTTTGAGAACATGCAGACTCAAAGGAATTCGTTGACGAGATTTCAGGCGAGATTAAGAATATCTGGGATCTGATGAACACATCTTACGACAAATTTATCAGAACAACAGATGCAGACCATGAGAGACAGGTTCAGAAGATTTTTAAGAAGCTGTACGATCAGGGTGACATATATAAGGGAGAATATGTAGGAAAATATTGTACTCCATGTGAATCCTTCTTTACAGATTCACAGCTTGTAGACGGCAAATGTCCGGACTGCGGAAGACCGGTACAGGAAGCAAAAAGAGGAAGCATATTTCTTCAAACTCAGCAAATATCAGGACAGACTGATGAAGCACATTGAGCAGAATCCTGATTTTATTCAGCCGGAGTCCAGAAAGAACGAGATGATCAATAACTTCATCAAGCCGGGACTTCAGGATCTGTGCGTATCCAGAACATCCTTTAAATGGGGTATCCCGGTTGATTTTGATGACAAGCATGTTATCTATGTATGGATCGATGCATTATCAAAAACTATATTACAGGTCTTGGATACGATGTAGACGGTAATAACGATGAATTATATAAAAAAATACTGGCCTGCTGACTTACATCTGATCGGAAAAGATATCTTAAGATTCCATACGATCTACTGGCCGATCATCCTGATGGCGCTTGGAGTACCGCTTCCAAAGCAGATCTTCGGACATCCATGGCTGATCCAGAATGACGGTAAGATGAGTAAGTCCAAGGGAAATGTAATGTATGCAGATGATATGGTCCGCCTGTTTGGTGTGGATGCAGTCCGTTTCTTCGTTCTGCATGAGATGCCGTTTGAGAATGACGGAATCATTTCATGGGAGCTGGTTGTAGAAAGAATCAATTCCGAGCTTGCAAACACACTTGGAAATCTGGTAAATCGTACGATCTCTATGTCAAACAAATACTTTGGCGGCGTAGTTACGAATACCGGAGTAATAGAAGAAGTAGATGAAGATCTGAAGAATGTCGTATTAAACTGCCGTATCAAGGTCGCAGAATGCATGGATAAGTTAAAGGTTGCAGATGCAATCTCAGAGATCTTCACCTTATTCAAGAGATGCAACAAATATATCGACGAGACCATGCCTTGGGCACTTGCAAAAGATGAAACAAAGCAGGATCGTCTGAATACCGTATTATATAATCTGGTTGAGAGCATCGTGATCGGTGCGTCCCTTCTGGAGCCATATATGCCGGATACCTCTGTTAAGATCCTGAACCAGTTAAATGCTGCAAAGAGAAAGGTAACAGAGCTTGGAAGATTCGGACTTTATCCATCCGGAAACAAGGTAACAAAACTCCTGAGATCCTGTTCGCAAGACTGGACGTAAAGGAAGTTATGGCAGAAGTTGCCAAGTTTGCACCTCCGGTAGAAGAAACTATCTACGAGAAAGCAAAGAAGCAGAAGGAAGAAAAAGAGAATTCCGAAGAAAAGAAGAAAATGAAACAGGCAGAAGCTAAGGTCGCTGCACTTAACAATGATCCGTCTGTTCTGAATAAACAGCAGATCACGATCGAAGAATTTGAGAAGATGCAGTTGATGATCGGCGAGATCATTGCATGTGAGGAAGTACAGAATTCCAGAAAACTTTTATGTTCTCAGGTTAAATTCGGTGAGAACAATGTGAAACAGATCGTATCGGGAATTAAAGGCTCTTATTCACCGGAAGAAATGGTTGGAAAGCGCGTTGTTGCGATCGTAAACCTGAAGCCATGCAAGCTTGCAGGAGTTGTATCAGAAGGTATGCTGCTGTGTGCAGAGGATGCAGAGGGCAATCTGTCCCTTCTTACAACCGAGAAGAATCTGCCAGGTGGTTCATTCATCAGCTAATTAATAGAAAACGCAGCCCTACAGATATGAAGTCGTTGATTTATTGGGTGGTCTATGATAAAATTTTAATGTCTGCTTATAGTATGGAGGAAAGCAGATTTTGAAAGATTTAGAAATCTTAGCGCCATGTCCCTTTGGATCAACGACGAAAAGGGTGACGAGGATAGAGGTTATCGAAAATTCGGCGGATGCCTCTACGCAGAGTCCGGATGCGCACATGCATGCCAAATATGGAAGAGATTCCAAAACAAAGCAGCATGACCGGATAATTTGATGATGCAGTAAAATATCTGGCGGACGATAAAGACAGATATACGAACAGAAAAAGAAATATGCATCATAAGCCGAAAGGAGATAATTGAATATATGTGTGGAATCATAGGTTTTACAGGCAGAAAGCCGGCGAAGGATATCCTGATCGATGGACTGGAGCGGTTAGAGTACAGAGGCTATGACAGTGCGGGTATTGCACTTTTAAATGACGATGATACATTAACGATCCGGAAGAAGGCAGGAAGAGTCAGCGAACTCAGGGAACTGTGTAAGGATGGAGATTATTCATCGACTTGCGGTATCGGACATACAAGATGGGCAACACATGGTGGAGTTACAGATGCGAATGCGCATCCGCACAGATGTGGAAATGTTGCTCCTTTTATCCACAATGGTATCATTGAGAATTACAGTGACATCATAAGAGAGTATGGACTGGCAGATAAGCTTGTATCAGAAACAGATTCTGAAGTTGTGGCAGCCCTGCTGGATACTTTGTATGATGGTGATCCGATCGCAGCGATTCGGAAGGCGGTTAAGATAATTGCGGGTTCATTTGCGCTTTGCATTATGTTTGCAGACAGACCTGGAATCATATATGCAGTAAGAAATGTCAGCCCGATGGTAGCAGCACACAGCGAAGAAGGGTCTATCATTGCGTCAGACCTGACAGCGATCATTTCATTCTCAAAAGATTATTTTGTTGTGCCGGAATATCATATCCTTACAATGACACAGGAAGGAATCCGGGTTGAGGATCTGAAAGGCAATGAAGTAAAACCACAGATGTTAGAGATTACATGGGATATTACAGCCGCTCAGAAAGGTGGATTTCCACATTTCATGTTAAAAGAGATTTATGAGCAGCCGGAATCCCTGAGGAAATACGATCACACCAAGAATTGTGAATTCACTCCCTGATTTTACAGAAGACGGGATTGATGATGAAGTATTTAAAAATTGTGAAAATATCACAGTCATTGCATGCGGAACTGCTATGCATGCCGGAATCGTAGGAAAAAGCAATGATCGAATCAGAGCTTCGTATACCGGTAAATGTGGAGATCGCATCAGAATTCCGTTATAAAGAACCACTGATCAATGAGAAGACATTGGTTATCGTAACTTCCCAGTCGGGAGAGACAATTGACACATTGGAAGCAATGCGTCTGGCAAAAAAGATGTGGTTCCAAGGTTATTTCGATCGTAAATGTAAAAGGGTCTACGATCGCAAGAGAAAGTGATTATGTGTTATATACACATGCCGGACCGGAGATTGCAGTTGCAAGTACAAAGGCATATTCGGTTCAGATGGCGGCAATGTATTTAATCGGCTGCAGGCTTGGACTTGTAAAAGGAATTTATTCAGAAGAGCAGGCAAAGGAATTTATCAGCAAACTGTTGGGAACAATTCCGGTAATAGAAGAAACCCTGCTTCAGGCAGATGAAGTCAAGACTGTTGCTAATTATATAAAGATGGCTCCGGATGCATTCTTTATCGGAAGGGGCATGGATTATACTCTTTCACTGGAGGGGGGCTCTGAAGTTGAAGGAGATATCCTATGTTCATGCGGAGGCTTACGCAGCAGGTGAATTAAAACATGGTACGATCGCTCTGATCACAGAGAATGTACCGGTTATCGCGTTAGCGACACAGCCGGCTGTATACGAGAAGATGGTTTCAAATATAAGGGAAGTAAAAGCCAGGGGAGCATATGTTATTCTAATTAGTATGGGTGACGAAGTTACTGACACCCAGATATGTGATAAGCATATAAGAATACCTAAGCAGGATAGTTTATTTACTGTATTTGCAGCGGCTGTTATTTTGCAGTTGATCGCATATTATACATCAGATGCAAAAGGGCTGGATGTAGATAAACCGCGTAATCTTGCCAAGTCTGTTACTGTAGAGTAAATGGGACTTGAGTGGCTGGAGAATAATTGCGGAGGGTGTTATTATGAGCACAGAGAAGACATATTTGTGCGATGAGTACAAATTATATTTTAAGATTGAAGATGATGTCCAGATCCTTCATAATGAAGTCGAGCTGTACAATACATCATTTGTAGGAAACAACAGCTTTTGCCATGAAGAGTATATTGACGGACAGAGAGCGCTTACATATTCGATTCCGGCCATGATTACGATGAATCAGTTTATTACAAAGAAGATTCACAGGGACGAACTGGTGGATATTATGTTCAGCATAGCTGACCAGTTGATGTACCTGAAGGCGAATGATATGCCACTCGGTAAGGTTATCCTGAATATTGGATACATGTATCTGAATCTGGAAGATATGAGTGTTCAGCTTGTATTCCTTCCAATCGATAAACCGATGGAAAAATGCAATATGGAGAAGTTTGTCAGAGATCTGGTAAACAAGCTTGACTTTGCAAATAAGAAAGCTTCAGACTGTGGATATGAACTGATCAAATTCTTTGATCATAATCCATCTTTCTATCTGTCAGAGTTCTACAAGATGATCACAGATATGAAGAACGACAACAATGTTCATCCGGAGGATGAGCAGCATTTCATTGTCAGACCGCAGAAAGCAGAGGCAATAGAAGATACGGAAGTTCCATTACAGACAACCGTTGTATCAATTCCAAGTTTTAAACTGGCAAAGGAAGTTAAGGATTATTCCGGTAATGATATCGGATTTGATGATGATTCAGACATTACATCAACGACTGTTTTGACGAATGCATCCAAGAGCAAACCGGGTCCTGTTATCGTAAGAACCAGAACCGGTGAGCGGATTAAGATCGACAAACCGATCTTCTGTATCGGTAAGTCTGCACAGGGTGTTGATTATCAGGTAACAGACAACAATTCTGTCAGCCGTCGTCATGCATATATCATCAACGTCAATGGTGTTTATTATCTGCGTGATAACAAATCAACCAACCACACCTATCTTGGTGGCAAGATCATCAACAGCGGTACAGACATGATGCTGATCGATGGCAGCAAATTCAAACTTGCAAACGAGGAATTCACATTCCGCGAGAAATAAACCAAAAGGCTTCGTCCTGTTTCTGACAGACGAAGCCTTTTCATATAACTATTCTGTAAGTATTTTATCAATAGGCAGAAAGACAACAGCGTGTAGTATGTATAGATAGAAAAAAGAACAATATCTTTCATGTAGCAGACCTTTTTACTCTGTATAACTTCGAACTAACCTCGGCGAGCCTCGCTAAGGTCTCAGTTACGAACGTCGGTCCTTAACGAACCACCGTTAGGTGGGAGTTTAGTACCGCTACGTGAGAAATAGAACGAGAGTGTTCTGCGTAGTGAAAGGGTATTGTTCTTTTTTTAGATGAAAAATTGGTGCTGTTGTCTTTCGCCCGTTTATTCCTTGGAAGTGTCGGCTTCCGTAGCGTCAGCGGTCTCAGTGGCGATCATTGCCTGGTCGATCTCCTTCAGACTGTCGGATGAGATGCTGTAGTATTCACCGTCATCGTTGATAAGTGCCTTGATGACTACAGGATCCTTGTACTGTGGTTTTTCGGTATGAGAAGAAAGGATCGATGCAATACCGTTTGCAAACTTTTTATCATATTCCTCTTTCTTAACGTCATTATAGACACCGTCGTCTACGTCTTTATTAAAGGCTTCAATATAAGCAATAATTTCATCGTAGGACTGGTCAAGGATTGCCAGTGGATATATGGTTACATCCACATAGTAGTCCCCGTTTTCTTTATAGCTTTCCGATACTTCATATCGTGCATCATTGTAAATAGCGGCAGCAACAGTGGTAAAAGTCTGGTTTACTTCAACAGACTGGTTGGTATTCAGATTATAATGTGTGATCAATTGGTTTGCGAGATTGGAAAGGCAGTCCTGATTACAGTGCAAGTGCATCGGTTTCATTTCCTTTATTCTGTTTCACATAATTGGTGTAATCACCTTTATAATTAACATCGAGAAGATTTTTTACATACGATTGGTATGCGGTAACTTTTTTCTGACCACAGCCGGTAAAAGCAAAAAAAGACAGATCAGGATCATAAATGCAGTGGTCAGGCATTTTCTTGTGTGTTTCATAGTAATAAAAATTCCTCCTAACAGTTCGGTTTGATTTCCTTGTCCAATATAGCACAAAATATGTGCTTTGTAACTAAATTAAGAAAAAATAATTGTGCAAAACTATAAGGGTGTGTTATAATCATTTCAATTAGTGCTTACAGAAAATGAGCATCTGTACTGGAATGCATAAGTATAACACACAGAAATAGACGACGATGGCAGGCGCAATGATCGCCCTGACGACAGGAAGATGCTTAAATAATAGATTATTTTGGAGGGATCATCGTGGCAAAAGACAATAATTTTGATGAGGAAGAAGTAAAGACAGAAGCATCATTTAAGACAGTAACATTTGGTGGATATGATAAGAATTCAGTTGATTATTATATTGAAGAGTTAAAGGCTGATCATGAAAAGGAAGTCAATGAGTTAAAGGCAAATGTAAACAAGCTCAGCGAAGCCGTATTAAGCCTTAAGACTATGAGAGAAGTAAATCTGACAGAGTCAAATAAGACAATTGATGGCTTAAAAGCAAAGAATGCAGAATATGAAAGCGAGATTGAATCTCTGAAGGAGCAGGTAAACGCTTATAAGCAGAAGGAATTCGAATCCGCAGGAAGATATGAATCCATTTCAAGAACACTCTTAGAGGCAAGAGAGAGCGCAGATGCGCTGATCGCCCAGACGAATAAAGAGTGTGAGGCACAGCATGCAGAGATGACTGCAAAGTGTGAAGCAATGGAGAAGGATACAACCGATCGTTGCAATGCACTTGAGACAGAGACAAATGCAAAGTGTAAGCAGATGTATGATGAGACGGAAGCAACTTGCGCAAGTCTGAAGGAACAGGCTTACAACGACAGCGAGCGTACAAGAAATAAAGCACATGAAGCTGCAGAAGCTTTAAGTGCAAAGACAGATTATGAGTGCAGAACCCAGAAGGAAAATGCACAGAAGGAAAGCAGAAGCTATTACAAACAAAGCGACCAGCGAAGCATACGTTCTCAGAAAGAATGTAAAGAAGGAATGTGATGCAGTCAGCAAATATATGGGAGAACTTCTAGCTGCCTTAGATGGTGTTGTAGATGCATGTTGTGTAACAAAGGATATTGCAGATAAGGCATTTACAGGTCTGAAGAGTGAAGCAACTTCAATGGTGTCATCCGAGGATGATAAAGAAGCTGCCGGAACGGAAGACGACAAAACAGAGGAATAATATTAACAGCGATATTTAACATACATGAAACTTTTCTATGGCTGACATGGAAAAGGTTTTTATGTGTCTATGGGGTTACATAAGAGAAAAGAGGGATACATTTGGAGATAGGCAAAATCAGCAATTATTCAGATTTTCTGAGCCATATTGAATATCCCGCAGTTGTATTCTGCGAGGATGGAGAAGTTTTAAGTATCAATAATGCGGCAGTAAAACTGGTCGGCAACCAGATTGATTCGATCACGATGGAGCCGGATAAGTTTATGTCCAGTGATGAGTTTTTTGGCCAATTTTAAATGAGAAGAAAACGATTATCTGGCATCGGCTTCTTCTGAATATAAATAAGAAAAAAAAAAGACTGGTTGTAAGTGGATTTGTCAATCAGTTTGAATATAACGGGAAAAAAAGGCATATATGGTACTGTTTGAACTGCGTTCTGATGTAGCAATCGGAAGTATGAGTCTGGAACGTATCATTAACCATGCGGGCATTCTGGCACTGTATCTCTACAAGCCGGACAGCAGATGGCAGACTCGTTATGTAACAAAGAATATAACTGAATTCGGATATAAAGAAGGTGACTTTTTACAGTGGAGCAGTAGGGATTCGCGATATTATAGTTAAGAATGACTATGATATTCTGATCGGGAATCTCTATAAGGCGGAGAATACAGGACATACGGATTTTGAGATGAAGGTACGTTTTGTATCGGCAGAGAGTGCAATCACTACTATGATGCTGAACTGTCACATCGTAAAGTCGCCGGATGGATGTGCTGATGGCATTGAATTATTATTTGTAAAAGAAAAAAAGCAGTCCTATGATGGGGAAAAAGGTGAATATATATTATCTGTTATGAACAAGATCAAGAGTCTTGTGATGGTAAAATCCATTAGCAGAGGACATAGCACATTGAAATACATTACACCGAATGCCAGATTACTTGGAATGAATGTGGATGCACTTATGGCGGGAAATAAACTGACAGAAGACTATATTCATCCACAGGATCGCGCAAGAGTTATTCAGAATGCGAAGAATGTGTTAAAGAGTGGTGGATCCGATTATGAGGACGAGTATCGTATCGTAGATGATTAATGGAAATGTCAGATGGGTTCGTTCCCAGAACAGTATCACACAGGCAGAGGATTCTTCTTATACGATTGAGTTCTTTATAACAGATATTACAGAGAACAAGAAGCTGCAGAACAGTGTAGAGGAGGCTAAGAAAGAGTATGAAGACAAGCTTTCTTACATTATGAACACGAATGTAGATGAGAATGAATATACGAGCGAGAGTATCGATAAAGACAAATGGAACAGTATTGTAAAAGCATTTGCAAGCTTAAGCGGGCTATATTCAACGGTTGTATCTCCGGCGGGAGATCAGCTTGTAGAACCGGCAGGACCGTCTCTGCATATGGGAAGCTTTTATGATCTTTTGAAAAACCTCAGTATAAGAGCATCATTGTGAAGTTAAATGAGGTGATCCTTCAGAACAATGTTCCGGTCATTATGGAGATGGATGACGGTATAGATGGAAGTATTATCTGCGGAGCCCCGATTAAGATTGGAGAGAAACACATTGCAACCTGGATCCTGTGCGGATATGATACAGCAGATGTTACAAAGATGAAGAAGGTCTATAAGATCCAGTGGAATATGTGCAATATCTTCTCAGAATATGCATATAATGACAAGGTCCTGTCCAAAGAAGCAGAACGGAGCAAATCTGTTGAGATGTTGTTAGAAGAGAAGATCCAGAGACAGAAGATTCTGACAGAAGCACTCAGTTCCATGGACAGTGATGATAATAAGACAATCAGCAATATTTTGGAAAGAACCAGTGATTATCTGGGAATCGATGTTATGGCGATCTATTCCCTGAACGAAGATCAAGAGTATATGTGCAGTCATATCTGGTCAAGAGAAAAGAGCATGTCTGCAGAAGAATATGTGGAAGAATGGCAGCGGGGCAAGAAATTCTTTGCACACAGCAAGGGAACGTTCTTACGACTGCATTGTAGCAGATAAGAACCATAACTTTAAGAACTTCCAGAGCAATATGGAGCAGATCGGTGTAACGAGTTTTGTCGCACTCAGCATAGAGATCAATAATATCATCAGCGGTTGTATTGTTATGGCGAACAATCATACAGATAAGATATGGTCAGAGGATGATATTGAATTTTCGAAGGATATTCGAAACGTCATTCAGGGTATCCTTGCCAGAATAGAGGGTGATGGCAACATTCGAATGGTAAATAAGCTTCTGGTAGATACTTATAACCATATCAAGATCGGCATCTTTATCCGTGATGAAGAGACCGGAGAGGTATTGTTCTCCAATCAGCCGTTAAACGATATGCTTGGATATGATTTTACAGGAAAAGACAGCAAGACACTGATCCGTGATCTGAATGATACATTTAAAGGTGTGTCAACGGTCCAGAAGCCATTTCTGACCGAACGGAAAGAAGTGAGCTGGAGAAGTTATATCAGACAGTTCGATAAGATCATGGATTTATCCGAAGTCAGCATGAAATGGCTTGACGGAAGAAAGGCATCTCTTGTAATATTAAGGGATGTACAGGATTAACAGTAACCAGAAAGGGGACCAATCATGGCAAGTTCAGATATCGGTATAGATTTAGGTACCGCCAGTATATTGGTATATGTAAAAGGCAAGGGCGTTGTATTAAAAGAGCCGTCCGTAGTTGCCTATGACAGAGATACAAATAAAATAGTAGCGATCGGTGAAGAAGCCAGACTGATGCTTGGAAGAACACCGGGAAATATCGTAGCGATCCGCCCACTTCGTCAGGGCGTTATATCAGACTATACAATAACAGAAAAGATGTTAAAGTATTTTGTCCAGAAAGCAGTGGGAAGAAGTTACTTTGGAAGACGTCCACGTATCAGTGTATGTGTGCCTTCGCAGGTAACGGAGGTGGAGAAGAAAGCAGTAGAAGATGCAACTTATGCAGCAGGTGCAAGAGATGTATCGATTATAGAAGAACCGGTGGCAGCAGCAATCGGCGCAGGAATTGATATCTACAGACCATGTGGTAATATGATCGTCGATATCGGTGGCGGAACTTCAGATATTGCCGTTATTTCCCTTGGCGGCCCGGTTGTAAGTGCATCCATTAAGGTTGCCGGAGATGATTTTGATGAAGCCATTGTGCGTTATATGCGTAAAAAACATAATCTGCTCATCGGTGAGAGAACCGCAGAGGAGATTAAGATCAAGATCGGAACCTGTTTCAGAAGACCGGAGAACATCACACTGGATATCCGTGGCAGGAATCTGGTAACCGGACTTCCAAAGACAGTAACAGTAACATCAGATGAGACAGAAGAAGCGCTGCGTGAGCCTGCATCCCAGATCTGTGAAGCCGTTCATTCCGTTCTGGAACGGACACCTCCTGAGCTGGCAGCCGATATTGCAGACAGAGGAATCGTACTGACCGGAGGTGGAGCATTGCTCCACGGACTGGAAGAGCTTCTGGAAGAAAAGACAGGAATTACAACCATGACTGCAGAAGATCCACTTCGTGCAGTTGCTATCGGAACAGGAAAATATATCGAATTACTCAACAGTAAGACAGAGTAACGCAGGAGACTTGTTGTGATAAAAAGAAGGTTATGTTGAAAAAAGTTATCTATAAAAATGACGACAATGGCTACGCCGTTTTCACTGTAGAAGGTGAAGACGGCGAAGACATTTTTGTCGGAACCCTTCACGGTATCAGTGAAGGAATCTACATATCTGCAGAAGGGGGAATATGTCAATCATCCCCAGTATGATCTCCAATTCAAATTTACATCCTATGAAATCAAGATGCCGGACGATATGGTAAGTGTAGAACGATATCTGGGTTCTGGTATCATTAAAGGTGTCGGTGAGGCACTTGCAAAACGTATCGTAAAGAAATTTAAGATGGATTCTCTGCGTATCATTGAAGAAGAGCCGGAACGACTGGCAGAGGTCAAGGGTATCTCGGAGCGGAAAGCAAGAGAGATCGCAGTCTCTTATAATGAAAAAGAAAGAGATGCAGGATGCGATCATTTTTCTGACCGGATATGGAATATCCGATCAATCTGGCAGTGAAGATCTTCAATGAATACGGTCAGGAGATGTATAAAAATCATCCGGTCAAATCCATATAAGATCGCTGAGGATATCAGTGGTGTCGGTTTTAAGACGGCGGATGAGATCGCTGAACGAATGGGGATCAGCAGTGATTCGGATTTTCGTATCAGGGCAGCATTGTTATATACATTGTTAAATGCGAGCCAGCTTGGGCATATGTATCTTCCGAAGCAGATGCTGGTGGCAAAGACGTATTCACTTCTGGTGGATGACAATGTGCCATATAATGAAGAACTGGAAAATGAGATCGGAAGCCAGATTATAGAGCTTCAGATGGCAGGCAAGGCGATCGTAAAGGAGCTTGACGGAGCTGTAATTGCGGTCTATGCTGCGGCAAATTATTATATTGAGCTGAATTCAGCAAGAATATTGTCAGATATCGATCTGGATTTCACATCAGAGGATCGTCCACTGGATAAGATGCTTGCACAGATCGAGGAAAGTAGAGAAGATTACACTGGAAGAAAAGCAGAAACTTGCGATCAAGAATGCAGTCAATAACGGCGTGGCAGTGATCACAGGTGGACCGGGTACGGGTAAAACAACAACGATCAATGCCATGATCAAGATGTTTGAGAAATTGAATCTGGAACTGTTGCTTGCAGCACCGACCGGACGCGCGGCAAAGAGGATCACCGAGGCAACCGGATATACGGCACAGACGATCCACCGGCTTCTGGAACTGTCCGGTGGCGGGATTGATGAAGAAGGAAACAGTTCCACCTATACATTTGCAAGAAATTCAAACAATCCGTTAGAAGCGGATGTAATTATCATAGATGAGATGTCGATGGTAGACAGCAGCCTGTTTTACAGTTTACTGCAGGCGATCATGCCGGGAACCAGACTGGTGCTGGTAGGGGATTCCAACCAGCTTCCATCTGTCGGACCGGGAAATGTATTAAAGGACATCATTCGTTCGGAAGTATTTTCCGTAACAGTGTTGGATAAGATATTCCGACAGGGCGAGAACAGTGACATTATCACGAACGCCCATCTGATCAATGCGGGAAAACAGCTTGCGATCAATAATAAAAGCCGGGATTTCTTCTACATACCAAGACAGGGATCACAGGATATTATCGCAGAATTGAAACATCTGATCTTAGACAGTCTGCCTGGGTTCTTCCAGGTCGATCCGATGAACATTCAGGTGCTTACTCCGATGCGGAAGTATGAGCTGGGTGTTGAGAATCTGAATAAACGGCTGCAGGAGATCCTGAACCCACCGAACAGAAGCATACCGGAGAAAGAGAAAAATGACGTTGTATTCCGTAAGGGCGACAAGGTCATGCAGATCAAGAACAATTACAAGCTGGAATGGAAGATCATGGATGCAAAAGGACGCTTCGTGAAGGAAGAGGGGGTAGGTGTATTCAATGGGGATGTCGGTTTTGTAAAAGAGATTGATGAGTTTGATCAGAAGATTGTTGTCGAAAATATGATGATGGAAGACTGGTAGATTACCTTTACTCCCAGCTTGATGAACTGGAACATGCATATGCTATCACAATACACAAATCACAGGGAAGTGAGTATCCGGTCGTGGTGATTCCGCTTCTTACAGGTCCGGCAAAGCTGCTGAACAGGAATCTGCTCTATACGGCAGTTACAAGGGCAAGAAAGGGTGTTGTGATCGTAGGCAATATAGGTCTGGTTAAGACGATGATCGATAATATCGACGAACAGAAGCGGTATACGACATTTGCAGAACGACTGGTAGAACTGGCATAAATCAGGAGAGGGATAATTTCCGAATGCATTGAATGTGCGAAGCACATGATATAACAGGAAAAGTAATAAAGGGGGCTATATATGCAGATACAGAACAAATGGAACCGGGCAATGATAGATCTGGTATTTCCAAGACGATGCCCGATCTGTGATGAGGTTATGCCGTATGGTGCAAAAGGAATCTGCGGAAAACATGAGTTGCTGCCATATGTGACAGAACCCACATGTATGAAATGTGGAAAAAGTCTGGATGACGAGGAGTTGGAATACTGTGCAGACTGCAGGACGCATATCCGGAGTTTTGAACGGGCATATCCGGTCTTCCGGTATGTGGAACCGGTCGCATCCAGTGTGCTCGCGATCAAATATCACAATAAACGGGAATATGTGGAATATTATGGAAGTCTTGTTGCAGAACGGATCCGGAAAGCGGGACTTGCAGAACGGCTGCAGATCATTTTGCCCGTACCGGTTCACAGAAGTAAATTACGGAAACGGGGATATAATCAGGCGGAGCTGTTGGCAGATGTGGTAGGACGGAGACTGGATATTCCGGTAGATAACGGACATCTGCTCCGTGTGTCGGATACGACACCACAGAAGGAATTATCACCGCTTGAACGTGCAAATAATATAAAACAGGCATTAGAGGTCCGGGCACTTCCGGCGGAATGGAAGACGGTCTTATTAATAGATGATATTTATACGACAGGTGCGACAGTGCAGGCATGTACGGAAGCATTACAGGAGGCTGGCGTGGAACAGGTCTATGTCGGAGTGATATGTATAGGAGAAGGTCGATGAGCTTGCATCGGCCTTTTCTATTTGTGTAAGTTATGAGCCATGATCTGAGTCTGCATGAAATGGACAACTGCCGCAGGTTTTTATATGACACTTGGATTATAGAAGGTTCTGTGTTAGAATAAACAATGTCTGCGGACACTTTGTATTTGCAGACCTTGTAACGATATAAAAATGAAAAAAGGCATATTGCCTGGGAGAAAATATGAGATTTCGTCCATGCATCGATATACATAATGGAAAAGTGAAACAGATCGTTGGCAGCAGCCTTCAGGATGAAGGAAATGCTGCAAAAGAGAATTTTGTATCTGAGTACGATGGCGCAGCATTTGCCCGGATGTATAAGGATGCGGGTATACAGGGTGGACATATTATCCTGTTGAATCCGGCGGGAAGCGAGTATTATGAGGAGGATTGCTATCAGGCAGAGCTGGCACTTACGGAATATCCGGGAGGCTTGCAGATCGGTGGCGGTATCAATGCGGAAAATGCCGGACGGTTTCTTGACATGGGGGCATCCCATGTGATTGTTACATCGTATGTATTTAAAAATGGAGAGATCAACTATGACAATCTGGAAGCCATCCGACGGGCAGTTGGCAAGAATCATCTGGTACTGGATCTGAGCTGCAGACGATGCGAGGATGGTTATTATATCGTTACAGATCGCTGGCAGAAGTTCACAAAGGTAAAAATGACGGAAGGAACACTGGATATGCTTGCCGGTTTCTGCGATGAATATTTGATCCATGCGGTGGATGTGGAAGGTAAGGCATCCGGAATCGAGACACATATTGCCGAGCTGCTTGGAAACTGGGGCAGGATCCCTGTGACCTATGCAGGCGGGATCGCGTCCTTTGAGGATCTGGATAAACTGAAGCTGCTTGGCAGAAACCGGGTTGATTTTACAATCGGAAGCGCACTTGATATCTTTGGCGGACATATGCGGTATCAGGATGTCGTGCGATATCCGGAGCAGTAAGAGCTGGCTAATTGTTATGGTATAAAAGTGAAAGACATATGGAGCCGGAAGGCGACGTGTTATAAATATATGTACAGTTGAGAAGGTATCGTACATAAAGAAAATATGGAGGGATAATAAAACATGAGAAAAATGAAAAAAGTTGCTGTTCTTTGTCTGACTGCGGCGATGACCATGTCACTGCTTGCAGGCTGCAGTGGTACAAAGAAAGATGCAGATGGAACGACCGCTGAGACGACAGAGGTTACGACGGAAGCCGAGTCCACTGAGGAAGAAGAAACGACAACGGAGAAGGCAACCGAAGAGGAAACAGAGGAGCCAACAACAGAGGCATTGGGTGTTTCAGATGGTGATAAAGTCATCAATATCAATTTTGATGATAAGGATACGGATGGTTTCCACACCTATACGAATGGTGGAAATGAAGAAATGACCAATGAGGATGGAGAGCTTCACATCAACATTAAAAAGACAGGAAGTGCGGATTATGCAAACCAGATCTATTACGATGGCTTTCGTCTGTATCAGGGATGCGTTTATGAATATTCCTTTGATGTAAGATGCGATATTGAGCGTACGATCGAATGGAGATTACAGATCAATGGCGGAGATTATCATGCATATACCAGTGATGTGATCACGATCGGACCGGAGACGCAGCACATTACAGCACAGTTTACGATGGAAGAGGATTCCGATCCTGCACCTCGTCTTTGCTTTAATATGGGAAAGCAGGAAGGTATGACCGGAGACGAAGCAGAGCATAATATTTATTTTGATAATATCTTATTAGAGGCAGTTGATGCTTCCGGTGCACAGCAGGTAGAAGCAACACCGGATCCTATGGCTATCAATGTGAACCAGGTTGGTTATCTGACCGGCGATTCCAAGGTTGCTACTGTGATCGGAAAAAATGCAAAGTCATTTGAAGTAATAGATGTAACATCAAACAAGTCCGTATATTCAGCAGATCTGCCGGAAGAAGCTACCTACGATCCACCATCAGAGATGTTCTGCAAGCAGGCAGATTTCTCATCCGTAAAGGATGCAGGAACCTATAAGATCAAGACAGATGATGGAGAAGAATCCGCAGAGTTCAAGATCGGTGATGATATCTATGGTGACTTGTATAAGGATGTTGTACTGATGCTGTATAACCAGCGTTGTGGAGTAGAACTTGACAGTAGCATTGCAGGCGAATTTGCACATCCTGCCTGCCATACAGGAGAAGCGGTTGTATACGGGACTGATAAGAAGATCGATGTGACAGGCGGCTGGCATGATGCCGGAGATTATGGCCGTTATGTTGTATCCGGTGCCAAGACGGTACAGGATCTGTTTATGACATACGAGGATAATGAATACAAGGCAGATGATATTGGTATTCCGGAAAGCGGAAACGGTGTTCCGGATATCTTAGATGAAGCAAGATATGAACTGGACTGGATGCTTAAAATGCAGGATGACAATGGTGGTGTATATCACAAGGTAACCTGTGATGTATTTCCTGAGACAGTTATGCCGGAGAAAGAAACGGCACAGTTGATCGCATGTCCGATCTCAAATACAGCCACCGGAGATTTTACAGCTGTTATGGCAAAGGCGTCTGTTCTATATAAAGAATACGATGCAGATTTTGCAGCAAAATGTCTGGAAGCATCAAAGAAAGCATACGAATATCTGAGTGGCAACATGGATGCGCACGGATTCTCCAATCCGGATGATATTGTAACCGGTGAATATCCGGATACCATTTTCCGTGATGAAGCAATCTGGGCAGCAGTAGAATTGTATGCAGCAACCGGAGATGATTCCTATAAGAAAGCAGCCGATGCGATCATTGAGGGCGACGATATTGTAAACTACGGACTTGGATGGGCAGATGTCGGATATTATGCCCTGTACGATTATATTAAGTATGACGGCGGTTCAGCTAAGGCAAACGAACTGTTCTTCAATGAAGTAGATAAGACGGTAGAACAGATCAAAGACAATGGTTTTGGCGTATGGGTATCACCAACTAAGACATTTGCATGGGGAAGTAATATGAACATTGCAAATAAGGGAATGTTACTTCTGATGGCAAACAAGCTGAAGCCAGATGCAGACTATGTAAAATATGCTTCCTATCAGAGAGATTACCTGCTTGGAAGGAATGCAGTCGGCTATTGTTATGTAACAGGCTTTGGTACAAGAACTCCGCTTCATCCACACCACAGACCATCTCAGGTATTAGATGTAGCAATGCCGGGTATGTTAGTTGGCGGAGCAGACAGTAATCTGGAAGATCCATATGCGAAGGCTGTTCTTCTGGGCAAAGCACCGGAGAGCCGCTATGCAGACAATGCACAGTCATTTTCCTGTAATGAGATAACAATCTACTGGAATTCTCCATTGATCTATCTGCTGCTGTCAGGTCTGGGTAATACAAAATAAAAAAAGAATACACACACATGAACATGCAGCCGGCAGGGGTATCTGTTCGGCTGCACTGATATAAGAGAGTTATAGTTATGGACACAATAAAGAAGTTATTAAAAAAAGAGATTGTAAGATATGTAATAGCGGGTGTAGCCACGACAGTTGTAAATATTGTTTCATTTTATCTTCTGCGGATATTCACCGGCTTATCCAGAAGCGGAGCGAATGTCATAGCGATATCGCTGGCGATCCTGTTTGCATTTTTTGCAAATAAGTTTTTTGTATTTACGGAGAGTAGTAAGAAGGATGCCGTGACTTTAAGCCGGGAATTTATATCCTTTGTCGGAACCAGGCTTCTTGCCATGCTGGTCGAAGTAGTTGGAACGAATCTGTTATGTGATTCCTTCCGCTGTAATGAATTCTTATCCAAGATCATTATTCAGTTCTTTGTAGTTGTGATCAATTATGTATTTGGCAAATGTTTCTTCTTTTAAGAAAAAAAAAGCTGTCTATACGGTTGTTTATGAAGAAAAACTATATTATTCTTCTTGCCGGACTGCTTCCGGCTTGTTTCCTGCTGGGAGTATGGATAGCAGAAAAGATCGGACCATTTGGCGGGAACAGTCTGACCATGGTGGACAGCCTGCATCAGTACCTTCCGTTTTTTTCTGATTATTATGATAAGCTTCAAAATGAAGGAAGTCTGTTTTATACCTGGGATATCGGTCTTGGAAGCAATATGCTGTCGATCATTGCCTATTATATTGCCTGCCCGATCAATTTCCTTGTGGTATTGTTCAAGCAGGAGCATATCTATATTGTGATGAGCTTGTTTATCGGAATCAAGATCATTTTATCCGGTATGTCATTTGCTTATTATATGCGGGAAAAAATGTAAGGAACAGGGAAATATCAGGCAGTGATTCTGATCTTTTCAACGGCATATGCATTAAGCAATTATATTATCGGTTATTCCTGGAACTTAATGTGGATGGATTGCATCCTGATCCTTCCGCTTATTATGGCGGGCTTTGAACGGATGACAGAAACCGGGAATTATAAGTTATATGTGCTGTCCCTGTTCTATGGATTGATGTGTAATTATTATATTTGTTTCATGATCTGTATTTTCCTCGTTATGGAATTCCTGCTGACCAATCATAAGAGCATAAAGAAATTCTTTACGGATGGTTTCCGTTTAGCGGGCTGTTCCTTATTGGCGGCCGGAATGGCAGCATTTCTTCTGATCCCGGCGTACCTTGGACTGAATACAACCGCTTCGGCAAATCGTGTATTTCCGAAAGCAGAATGGTATGGAAGCATCTGGGATCAGATCAAACAGCTTTTTTATCTGACAAAGCCAATCAAGAACCAGCAATTTGACGGCGGGCTGAATATATACTGTGGAACGATCTGTTTTGTTCTGCTGTTTGTATATCTGCTGAACCGTAGGATCAAGCTGTGGGATAAGGTTAAAAAATGTGATCATACTTGTAGTTATATTTGCAAGTTTTAACAACCAGCTTTTGAATTATATCTGGCATGGCTTCCATGATCAGTATGGAATCCCGAATCGTTTTTCATTTCTGTTCATTTTCCTGCTACTTGCCATGTGTTGTGAAGTGCTGATGAAGCTTCAGAAGAAGGATATCCTGTCAGTTATGCTTGGAATTGCCTGTGGATATGCATTCCTGATCCTGGCGACAAAGAAGTGTACACTGGAAAAGGAAACTTTGTTATGGACAGAGATCTTTATAACAGCATACGCAGTATGCATGGTCGGCTTCACATTGACGAAGGGTATGTGGAAACGGATCATATCCTATGTGCTTCTGATTGTCTGTCTGGTTGAGACAACGATCAATGGAATTAAGGGATATGACAGCAATGGTTATGTAGATATCAGTCAGTATTTTGGTCTGGAATCGGAGATCCGGAATGCAATTGATTATCTGGACTGCAAGGATAAGCCATACCGGGTAGAGATGATGAATACAAAGATCGTAGACGAACCGACCTTTTTATAATCTGAAAAGCGTCTGTCTGTTTGGATCGACAGTATCTGCAGATCTGGTTGATATGATGCATGATCTGGGATATTACACAGGAGCAAATGAGTTTCTGTTTGATGGTGGAAATACAGTATCCAATTCCCTGCTTGGTATAAAATATCTGCTTCAGAGGGATGGCGAGTATAATTATTTTGATGTGAATTATGTAAATGAGGTGGATGGTATACGGTTATACGAGAATCCGTATGCATTGAGCCTTGGTTATATGGTCAATAATGATCTATTGGATTATGATGGCGATATCGGAAATATGTTTGAGACGCTGAACCAGTTTGTGAAGCTGTCTACCGGTGTGCCGGGAGTATTCTCTGAATTATATCCGGAGGTATCCACATACAGTGATAACTGTGAGGTAACGCGTCAGGGAGATCTGAGTGAGTATTATTCATACAAGCGTACCGATAGCAGCACCTGTAACTTCCAGTTGAGCTTTGATATTACGGATGAGACGAATGATATTTATATCATGGCGAATTGCTCCGGTATCAACAAGGTTCGTATCTATATTGACAATGAAGAGAAGAATTATGAAAGACTTCAGAATCAGACCTATCATGTCGGACATCTGGTAAAGGGACAGAAGGTAACGGTTGAGTATTGTTTCCGCGATACCCAGGCAAATACAGGAACTGCCCGGCTGATCGTTGCAGATATGAACTGGGAATCCTTCCTTCAGGCATATGATATCCTGCAGAGCCAGCAGCTTCTTATCGGAAAGATGGAAGATGGATATGTGAAGGGTTATATTACGATCTCATATCCGGGACTGCTGTTCACATCGATCCCATATGATGCCGGATGGACAGCATATGTCGATGGCGAAAAAATATGAGATTGACAAGGTTGGAAATGCATTTATTGCATTGAAGCTTGCTGCGGGTGATCATGTGATCGAATTCAAATATTTTCCACCTGGTCTGAAACTTGGACTGATCCTTACCTTTGCATGCTGGCTGCTGTTTGGCTTCCTGTGTGGAAGAAGACAGCTTCAGAACCGGAACGCGGAGAAAACATCAGGCAGGAGAAAACGCAGAACACAGAGTGCCGGCATAAATGAAACGGAGTCGGATGCAACAAGTGATCTGCCAGAACCGGACGACCGGAGCCTGTCAGTAGATGAAGCGGTGGAGCAGACAGAACCGGAGACTTTAGATGATGATTATTATAAGCATGTAGATGAGATCTTGAAGGATGTATTTGATAACGATCCAAAATAAAAAAACAGGCATTATAACCATAATGCGTACGCTTTTGTGAGCCGGGAATTGACAGATGTATAACATATATAAAAAACAGGGCATATGGAACCTTGAAATTTGTTTATATCTGCCAGATTCCTGGAGATAGTGTAATCAGTGCATTAGTGATATCTAGTAAAAAATATCAAAAAGGCCTATAGATTTTATGAAAAAATCTATAGGTTTTTTTTTATCATCTCGTTGACCTTAACATTCATTTATAATATAATAACATGTGGAGTCAAAGTATTAGATTCAAAAAAAGTAGAAATAGAGGTGCATCAATGGAGAAAATTAAGGAGTTGGGTTGGAAACCGGTCGCAGCAGCCGGTGCGGTACTTGGTCTTCTGGCAGGTATCTTAGGTGTTGCAGGTGTAGGAGTGGGTGCTCTGATCGTTGGAATACTTGCTGCAGTTGTAACATTTGGAGGAGTATTCATCATCTGTGGTGACGGTACGAGTGGAAGTGGCGGAAAGGGAGATAAATATAAAAAGTTATTTATGAACCTGCCGATCGGTTTTGCACAGGCAAAGATCATAGATGATCCTGTAAATGGTGTCAGTTATCAGATCGTAGATGCAAACGAGATCTTTGGTGAGTATTTCAAGCTGGATGTCAGTGATTACACCGGCAAGAACCTGAAAGAAAGCAAGATCGAGGTCCTTCAGGATATCAATGCCTGGTTTACGGCATATAATAACTCCGGAACAAAAAGAAGGAGATCTGATGGATGTTGAGATCACAATGGAATCTCTTCAGAAGGTATTTAACACCGTAATGTATAAGTCAGAAGCAGATTACATTAACATGGTGGTTATTGATATCACAGATCAGAAAGATACAGAGAACAAATTGTCCAAGGCAATTGTTGATGCGAATGCAGCCTATAAGACACAGGCTGAGTTCCTTGCAAATATGAGCCATGAGATCCGTACACCTATCAATGGTATTCTGGGTATGCTCCAGCTTACACTGATGGCTGATGATCTTCAGGCAGATTACAGAGATAACCTTGTAACAGCAAAGAACTGTGCGGATACACTGCTCCGACTGATCAATGATATCCTTGATATCAGTAAGCTGGAAGCAGGAAAGTACAAGATCAAAGAAGAAACATTTGATATCAAACAGGCGATCGAGGAGACGGTTGCTGCTCAGGTACCACTTGCAAATAATAAGGGGTTACAGCTCGACTGTTCATTTGGAAACAATATTCCAAAGCTGGTAAAGGGCGATGGACAGAGAATTCAGCAGGTATTAAACTGCCTGTTATCAAACGCGATCAAGTTTACGTCAGAGGGAAGTGTACGTGTTAAGATCGCATCCATGGATATGGAAGGGGAAAATAAGGTTAAGATCCGTATGGCAGTTGCAGATACCGGTATTGGTATTTCAGAGGCTAACATGAGCAAGCTGTTTATCCGTTTCAGCCAGGTTGATTCTTCTGATACAAGAAGATATGGTGGATCCGGCCTTGGCCTTGTAATCACAAAGCAGATCGTTGAACTGATGGGTGGCAACATTCAGGTTCAGAGTAAGGAAGACATTGGTTCTACGTTCATCGTAGAAGTACCTATGAAGGTTGTAAAGGCATCGGATGATGCATCAGTAGAGATTGAGCAGGAAGAAGAACCGGCTGTATTTTCAATCAATGCACACAGCAAGGCAAGAATCCTTTGTAGCTGAGGATGAACCGGTTAATCAGCAGGTAATCGGTAAGTTACTTGGTATGGCAGGCTTCTCTTACGATATTGCAGAGAATGGTCAGAAAGCAGTTGAACTCTTCAAGCAGAAGATTTACGATGCAGCGTTATTTGATGTACAGATGCCTGTTATGGATGGTATCGCAGCTACACAGGAGATCCGTGAGATCGAGCAGAAAGAGAAGAGAAAAGAGACTTCCAATTATCGCAGTAACAGCAAGAGCCATGTTTGGTGATAAGGAACGTATTCTTGAGAATAAACTGGATGATTACATAGCAAAACCATATAATCTGAACGATGTTGTTGAGACATTGAACAAATATATTGATGATTAACATAAGGAGGTCATTTGACAATGGCAGGTAATTTTTTCAGAATGCATTTGAAAAGACAAAGTCATTAGCTAATCAGGCAGTTGACAGCACAAAGTGTGCTGCACAGAAGACAAAGATAAAAGGCAAGATCTCATCTGAGAATTCCAATCTTGACAGAATCTATACAGAGATCGGAAGATATTATTACAACCTGAACAAGGAAGAAGCACCGGAGGAGATCAAGCATCTGTTTGACAGTGCTGCAAAGGGATTAGAGAATATTGCAGCTCTGGAGAAGGAATACAGAGAAGTAGAAGAACAGGAACACCGTATCATGAACAGTGGCAATCAGTATCAGCAGACACCACCACAGGGTATGTATAATCCGCAGATGAACGGAATGCCACCACAGGGTATGTACAATCCACAGATGAATGGAATGCCACCACAAGGCTACAATCCACAGATGAACGGAATGCCGCCACAGGGCATGGCACCGCAGATGAACGGAATGCCACCACAGGGTATGGCACCACAGATGAATGGAATGCCACAGCAGGGCATGTATAATCCACAGATGAACGGAATGCCGCCACAGGGTATGGCACCACAGATGAACGGAATGCCACCACAGGGTATGGCACCACAGATGAACGGAAATGCCACCACAGGGTATGGCACCACAGATGAATGAGATGCCACCACAGCAGAATCCTGCACCTGCTCCACAGGCAGGACCTGTACAGGAATCCGTACCTGCAGTTGCACCGACATCCCAGCCGGACGCGGTTCCGCAGAATGAAGAAGTATCCCGGTAGTGAGTGCATAAGGTCAGAGAAATGCAAAAAATCCAGATAAATATCTGCAAAATGCGTATATGACAAAAAAGAAGCACAAACTTCAGAAATTACATAAGAATCAGAAAAAGATCTGTTAGGGCAGGTCTTTTTTTTGTTGCCTGAAAAGGGATAGATAAATGTGTGCAAAACTGACAGATATTAAATGATTGTGTCAAGTTAAGAATGGTAAAAATTAGTTTATTTTCTGCGTATTTACAATGTTTTTTCGGGATGGTAACGTATGGATACGCTGATGGCAGGACATCAGAAAAAATGAAAAAAAGGAAGAGTGATACAGCGTTTGTTTTTGAGAAGACATTAATGATCCTGTTGGTAAGTGCAGCAGTAGTTCTGGATTTCAAGACATGGAGGATTCCGAACTGGCTGGTATTGATCGGGATGGAAACCGGGATATTTGTGACGATCCAGAGAGAGGCTGGAGAATGGGAGGCATACAGGTGGTACTTGGTATTGTCCTTCCGGTTGCATTGCTGTTCCTTCTGTATCAATTTGGATTCCTGGGAGCCGGAGATATCAAGCTGTTTGCAGCCCTTGGTGCATTTATCGGAATGGAGGTCTGGCGGATCGTTCTGTATTCGTTTCTGTTTGGTGGGGTTTTGTCTTTGCTGTATATGGTAAAGAATGTATGGATCCCATGGCTGAAGCATCGAAGACGAAGACGGCACCGAAGGAATAAGATCCATTTTTCCATGGCAATATTACTGGGATGTCTGTTGTATTGCCAATGGGGTTGATATTTGAAGAAAGAAGCTGGGAAAGGAGGAAAAAGTGCGGCAGTTAAAACTTGGCATAGTTGGAATGGAATCAAACTATGTGATCGGGTTGATGAATTACATTAATGCAGATAAAAGAAATCCATTCTTCGCAATGGCATTTTCGACAGAAGAACGATTGAAAAATTATCTGGAAGGAGCACACATTAGATGCGCTGTTGTATGAAGAAAGCATGATGCCTGTGATCGTAGGACTTCCGGAAGGAAAAAAAATATTTGTACGATCAAGCTGGCGGAGCAGGCACCGGATAAGACGGAGAAAAAGAAGCAATTTACCGGTATCTGAGTGTGGAAGAAATACTGAAGCGGGTGTTGCGGATCATAAAAGCGGAGGAGGCAGAAGGAAAATGGGAGTTATTTGCGACTTATGCAGTTATCTCCCAATCGGCAGGTCGGGTAAGACCAGACTGGCAAAAAGCATCTGCCTGATGGACGAGGTACGTGGTGGGCTGTATATCGGGATGGAAGCATATGGAGAAAGGAAGCAGGAAACTTCGGAGACAGTAACGGATAAGACTTGTGGTATGTTCTGAGCTTGCATATTTGATCCGAATACAATCAGGGGCAGATTTTTGAATATCTGGATAAAAGTGTGGTTGTGGAAGGAGGGATTAGCATGATCGCGTCACCGGAAGTATATCTGGATATCAGAGAACTGAACCGGTCGGATGTGAGCTGGTTCATAAAGAAGCTGATTGCATATGGACGATACACAACGATCGTATTTGATATTGATGGCAGCGTGCTTGGAGATATTACGATACTTGGTGAGTTCGATCATGTATTTGTTCCGGTTCTGGATGGCGGGTATGCAGAAGAAAAGGTTGCGGCATTTCAAAGATTGTTGGAGAAACAGGAATTACAGAAGGTAGTCATGCGGATGCAGCAGGTCGTTGTACCGGATCATGCATATGACAGTGCGGAGATGATGCAATTGGCGGAAGGCTGGTGGGGATATAAGCCCAGAGGACAGAAAAGAAATTAAAAGAGCACGTTCTGGAAGAACTGGATATGTCTCAGGAGATCATAGATGAGAAGGTTCTGGAACTGATCGACCGATCGCTTCTGGAACATCCGGATATCGGATATGTCAGTCTGGAAGGACGGATTCGGTTGAGAAAGGAATTGTTCAATGCGGTCAGACGGATGGATGTGTTATCAGATTTGTTAGAGGATGACAGCATAACGGAGATCATGATCAATGGGTACGATCAGATCTTTTGTAGAGAAAGATGGACGTATTCAGTCCTTTTCCCAGAGCTTTGAGAGCGAAGATCGTCTGGCATCGATTATTCAGCAGATCGTAGCCGGATGTAACCGCTTAGTGAACGAAGCAGTCCCGATCGTAGATGCCAGACTGCCGGATGGTTCCAGAGTGAATGTGGTGCTGCCACCGGTCGCCCTTGATGGACCGACCATGACGATCCGTAAGTTTCCAAAAAGAGAAAATGACGATGGAAAGGCTGATTGAACTTGGGGCTTTAGATGAGGAAACCTGCCGGATTCCTGAAGCTGCTGGTAAAGGCAAGATACAACATATTTGTATCAGGAGGAACGGGAGCAGGAAAGACGACATTCCTGAATGCGCTGTCGGATTATATACCAAAGACCGAACGGATCATCACGATCGAGGATTCGGCAGAACTGCAGTTGCGTGATGTGGAGAATCTGGTACGGATGGAAACCAGAAATTCCAATGTGGAAGGCGAAAAATGCGATCACGATACGGGATTTGATCAAGGCAAGTCTTCGTATGCGGCCGGACCGGGTGATCGTAGGTGAAGTCCGGGATTCGGCAGCGATCGATATGCTGACAGCAATGAATACCGGGCATGATGGAAGTCTTTCGACCGGCCATGCAAACTCAGCATATGACATGATCACAAGGCTGGAATCTATGGTGCTGATGGGGAATAGAACTTCCGATGGAAGCTGTTAGGCGGCAGATCGCTTCGGCTGTGGATATTATCATTCATCTGGGAAGACTCCGGGATGGATCCAGAAAGGTAACAGAGATCTGTGAAGTAACAATGTAGGAATAGAGAATGGACAGGTTCAGTTGACGTCACTTTATGAATTTGAAGAACAGGCAGAGAAAGGCAGGAAAACCGTTCAGGGATATTTGAAAAAGAAGGCAGCTTTGCAGAACAAGGAGAAATTGAAACGGGCAGGGCTGGAATAGGGAAAGGAGGGGCCAGGATGTGAAAACAGATTATACACGATACCGGTTATCTTTGATGGAAAACATTGTTTTTGAATGGGATATCTGGTTGCGGCAGCAGTGGTATGCATTATATTTTATGATTCATTTCTTCCGCTGATTCTGATGCTGCCCACGGGTGTATATGTGCGAAGGCTGTTTGAAGAATACAAAAGGAAGAGGAGGCAGCAGGAATTATATCTTCAGTTTAAGGATATGGTGCAGGCACTTGCCGCCAGTCTCAGCGTCGGATATTCATTTGAGAATGCTTTTATAGCAGCACATGAGGAGCTGACACGGACATACGGAAAAAGATGCGCTGATCGTCCGGGAGCTTGTATTGATCATGCATGAGATCCGCTTACATAAGAACATAGAAAGATGTTCTTGCGGATTTTGGAGAACGCCCGGTATCCGCGAGATTCATAATTTTTCCCAACTGGTTGCTGTGGCAAAAAGGACAGGCGGCAATATGGTACAGATCATGAAAACGACTGCGGCTGGAATTGCCCGAAAGGTAGAAGTGGAAATGGAGATTGCGACTATGATCGCAGCAAAACGGTATGAACAGAGGATCATGCTGGTCATTCCTTTTCTGATCATTGGATATCTTCGTATGGTGAACCAGAAAGTTATATCTGTATTTTTATATGAAGGAGTGGCAGGTCGGATCGTGATGACATTATGTCTGCTGGCAGGAATCATTTCATATTTCTGGAGCAGAAAACTGATCAATATTGGAGTGTGATGGATGATGAGAGAATTAAAAAGACCGGTTGGCAGCTTTCTGTACCGGAAGATACATAGGTTTTTGAATATGAGAACGATCCGGGAAAGCGGATGCGAAAGATCCATGTTGTACCGGAGGATGAACTGACTCGGTTATGTGAGAATATTGTATCCGAATCCTGTCGAACAGTCTGCTGGTATTTTTTGGAACATTGGTCTTATCCGTTGGTCTGGCAGTATATATGAACCGGACAAAGACTTCGATTGTATTGAACAGGGAATCCTACGGTGGAGATGAAACAGTCACGCAGTTGGAAACAGAGATCAATGGTGAAAAGCAGATGATATCTGTGGATGTGCTTCCGTTGACCTATGATGCAGAGAGCATTGAAGAGGCTTTTGATAAAGGATTTGCTTACATTGATTCCGTATATTTGGGAACAAACGAGAATGCAGATCATATTACGGAGGATCTGGAGCTGATCGATTCTGTTGATGAACTGGGACTCCGGGTTTCATGGGAGATTGAAGATGAAAGCGATATTGTTGATTACCGAGGCGAGATCATTGATCATCGGCTGGATGAACCGGTTCTTGTAAATCTGGTGGCAACTCTGTCTTATGAAGATTTTTTCGGCATCCAGAAACTATCCTGTAAAGGTTGCAGGCAGGGAAAAAGAATGAGACGGAAAAGGCAATAGAGACGATTCAGGAGGCGTTAGATATGCTACAGCGTAAGTCAGATACTTCATCATTGGTTCTTCCGGAGACAGTTGCGGGATATCATCTGCAGCATACCGGTACGATGCGGCTTCCGGTACTGGTATTTGTTCTTGGAGGGATATTCAGTATTTTGCTCGTCTATAAAGAATATTCGGATATACGGACGAAGGAGAAAAAGAGAAATGAGGAGTTGCTTATGGCGTACCCATCTTTTGTGGATCTGATGAGCCTTTATATGGGAGCCGGATTAACGGTGAAGGGGTCTCTGAGTAGAGCTGTGGTGCAAAGTGACAGCCCGGTTCTGGCAGAGGAGCTGAATTATACATTGAATGAGATACAGTCGGGAATTCCGGAAACAGAAGGTTATTACCGGCTGAGCAAACCGGCTGGGCCTTCCGGTTTATCAGAAGATATTTACTCTTTTTGTCACAGAATATCAAAAAGGGACAAGGGATATCCTGAATCTGCTGGCAGAAGAGGAGGCTGCTGCATTGCAGTTAAAAAAAGGAGCTGGCAAAACGAAAAAGGAGAAGAGGCGGAACAAAGCTTTTATTTCCGATGATTCTTCAGTTAGGAATTGTAATGATCATAGTGATAGCCCCGGCATTGCTGGGATTTTAAAAAGAACAAAAAAGAAGGAGGAAACGGCAGTGGAATAGTCATTGCTGACAATAAAGAGTATGAGAAATGTGAAGAATTTTTTATTAGATGAAAGTGGAATGGGAGTTGTAGAGATCCTTTTTGATCACAGTTGTATTGATCGCCATGGTACTTATCTTTCAGGAGAAGATTACAAGTCTTGTGAACAAGATCTGGACCTCGATCGGTAAGAGTGCGAAGAAGATTTATTAGTAAGGAGACTCTGCAGATTTGAAAAATAACGGACAGATTACAGTATTTTTAAGTCTGGTGCTGGTCAGCCTGCTGGGATTATTTCTGGCAGCAGTTGAGATTACAGGAATCTACATGAACAGGGCACGGGTGGCAGAAGCTGCCCGTGGTGCATCCCTCCATATACAGGCAGAGTACCAGTCCCGGATATTTGATCGGTATCACTTGTTATTACTGGATAAAAGCTATATGGGTTATGGTGAAGGAATGCTGGAGGAACGGGTATCTGATTATATGGACTATACACTCTCCGGCTATGGATTTGCTGTAGAGGATGCCTGCCTGACAGATGTGAGAACGGTGGTTGCTGATGATTGCTATGACTTAAAAAAAACAGATAGAGGAATATATGACGCTGTATTTGGAAACAAAGGCACTGGAAACGATAAGTGAAGATCTGGCATATGACAATGCGGATGCTGAAGAGGTAGCAGAGGAGATACGGAATGGAAAGAGCGAGGAAACAGAACAGGAAGGTAACTGGCAGGGAGGGATCCCAGAAAACTGTTGGAACAGGAGCTTGGGGATCGGATTGCTACAGCTCGTTCTTCCATCCGGAAAATCTGTATCACAAACGAAAGTATCCATGCAGGATGTACCATCGACTGCATGTGGAAAGGAAAATGTTCAGGAGAGCATGGACACTTCTTTTTCGGATATTGACCGGTTGGAAGCAGAGCTTGGAAAGGTTCGTGGGACAGGAAAATCGGAATTAGGCACGGATATCAATGGGATTCTTTACGCGATGGAGTGCTTTAAAAATGTTACGGACGCGGAGCTGGATAACTGCGTATTCCAGTGTGAAGTGGAATATCTGATCGCAGGGAAGGACAATGACTATGATAATCTGACCTGTGTTGTAAACCAGATCATACTTCACAGACTTCCGGTTAATATGGCGGTACTGTTATCGGATGCAGAGAAAATGGCGGAAATAAGCAGTATGGCAGCGACACTTGCACTTGTACCGGGCATTACATATGGAGCAGCAAAATATCTGCTTGCAGCCTGTTTTTCCTATGGAGAAACGATACTTGAGATACGGACATTGTTGGCGGGAGGAAAGATTCCCCTGATCAAGAAGGCAGCAGACTGGAAGCTGGATCTTGCGCATATAGGGAATCTCACCAGTGTAGAGCCGGCATCCGGTCAGACAGAAAAAGGACTGGATTATGAAGCGTTTCTGATGCTGTTATTAGCAGAGAAGAATAACAGAATGTACTATCGGATGTGTGATCTGATCCAATTAAATACTGCACTTGTCCAGGATGGATTTCTTATTACAAACTGTGTGGATGCATTTACGATCGATATTGATATTACAAAAGGGAAACGGTCGTATGCAACTTCGGTCAGTGCAGTTTATTAAATATAAAACATAGAAATATCAGATGGAAAGGATGGTGTTATATGCTCTCTTATTATATATTTTGGCTGCAGTCTATTATCCATGCGGTGGCATATTCCATTTCCAAAAATAATAAAATCAAAAGAATTTCTCCGTCTCTCCAAGACCTGAACAGAAAACATTTGAGCAGACAGTATGGTAAGAGAGCATATAAGACCATTCCTTTCTTTCAGAGGATATTTTGTATATGGAACAGGCAGGAGGGTAGTGCCACGGTGGAGGCAGCCCCCCTGATCCTGCCGCTTTTTATCATGGCAGCAGTTGTGTTTTTCTGGATGGGAAATCTGTTGCAGACACGGTTGATCGTCTATGATGCCATGCAGGACACTGCGCAGTGCCTGGCGGAATATCAATATGCGTATTCATATGTACAGGATGAAAAAACAGTGGATTTACCGGGGAACGGTGTCAATGTTCTGACAGCAAAAGAAAGACTGCAGCATTATCTGGATATATCCCCGGTGGATGCTTCCTGTATTGTGGGTGGAACCGGAGGGATTCTGGTTACAAGATCAGCTTACAGTGAAGCAGATGGCTGCATTGATCTTAAGCTGCGATATAAACTGCAGATCAATGTCCCCATTTTTTGGAGAACTGACTTGGAAGGTTCAGGAACAGATCCGGCAGCGTGCATTTATCGGTATGCAATTAGAAAATAATGAGACAGAAGAAAATAGATACGTTTATATCACGGAGACCGGAGAGGTCTATCATACCAGCAGAACCTGTTATCATATAAAACTTTACGATCCGGCAGATTCCGGATGGAGAGCTTTCTGATAGGTATCAGAATCTGTCTCCTTGTGAGCGGTGTGCGGAGGGCAGGACGACGGATGGAACGGTATATATAACGGAGACGGGAGACCGATACCATCTCTCTGTTTCCTGTTCTGGATTAAAACGAACGGTTATGCGTGTCAAACAAAAGAATGTTGGAAACATACCACCATGCAGCAACTGTGGTAACGGATGAAATTCTTGAAAGGGTGCAGGAACAGGAAAGGTGAAAGATATGAATTCTGGGAAAAAGGATGATCGTGGAACGATCGTGATCGAAATGTGCATTATTATGCCAATCGTGATCACTGTTATATTTGTTGTTATCAATATGATGATTGTGCAGTTGAATAACGGAATTGCAACCGGCGAGGCATATCATGTGGTCTGTAATCGGGAACGATATATGTCTGGAAGTGGAAACAGCGCAGAGGATACATTGAATCAGGCGTTAGATCAGATGGTCAGGCCATCCATGCAGCATCTGGATGAACTGGAAACAAGCGTGCGCTTTCGTCCTTCTGGAAATGCGTTACTTTCCGGTATAACAGGAACCATAGATGCAGTTATCAAATATGAAGAGCTGCACCCGGGAATTGGACTGCTGACAGATAAAAAGGCAACACAGAGAAAAGTAAAGATTGAGAAAGAAATCCGGGATATCAGCAATAATCTCAGGAGGTGGCAGTTGTATGGAAAAACATTATGACACTGATGGGATAAATGTATATCTGATGCTTACCGACACCGATTATCAGGTCTCCTATGAAACCAAAATGCTTCAGAACAACTTCATCCCATATGTTCTTCCATTTAACGTGATGTTCATAGATGGAGATGCGATTCCTTGTTATGAGGTTAACGGACTGACAGAATTTGCAGTAATAGAGCAGACGATCACGATAACTCCGGTGCTTATATTACAACTGTGTCAGGAACTGGTTATGGTATTTCACCAGCTTGGCAGATATTTGCTGTCCGTTAATAATCTGATCCTGGTGGAAGATTGTATCTTTTATGATATAGCGCAGAAATGCTTTGGTTTTATCTATCTTCCGGGATATCAGAGTGGGGTCCGGGAGCAGATGCGGAGGCTGTTAGATCAGATGATATGCAGGATGGATCATGCAGACCGGGCGGGCAGTGACCGGGTATATGATCTGTATCAGAAGATCATGGATGCAAATTATGATCTTGAAAAGCTGGTGGATTTTTTTACAGAATTCCGTACGGAAGAAAGCGGCGATACAGATGGTACGGGAAATACAGATATATATAGAACGGAAGAAACGGGCAAAACTGAGGAAGAGGAAGAGGCAGCAGGACTGGCTGCATTTTTGAGAAAAGAACCAAACCGGAATAAATGGAAGAAATCGAACCGGAACAGGACGATAGTACAGAGTGACATTGACGATGATAAGACATCGGTTCGGACGATCGTGTATAAGACGGTCGTTATTGCCTGTATGCTTGCAACGGCGTTGTTTGGGATCAGCTATGGATGGATGCAGTACCGGGCAAATGGACGGATCCAACATATGAAACCTTTATTCGGTGTATGCATCTTACTGGCAGTGGAATTATTTGTCTGGATGGAGCTGTTCTTAACAGATCAGACTGAAAAAAGAAGAGGAGGTTGTTGAACCTTGTATACAGGAACAGGATATAACTATATTTCCGGCAGCAGCGGATGGAAATGGACAACCCACAGCCGGTGATACACAACAGGAGACAACCATACTTCCGGCAACCGATCCGGTATGCATGTTAGTTCCGGTTGGAGGGCAAGCGGAAGCTACCACATCGAATCCGGTGATCTGTCTGGATACACTTCCAAGATTGATTGGACGTGGGGATATGGCAGATTTTTGTATTTCCGATAAGTCTGTGAGTCGGGTTCATAGCAGGATCCGATATGTCGATCATAAATATGTACTGGAGGATATGGGTTCGACAAATGGGACATATGTAAATGGTTATCCACTGCGAGTGGACTATCCGGCAGTGGTATTGCCCGGAGATATTATTTCATTTGGGAATATAGAATATGAGCTGCGGGCTCAAATATAGGAAGGAGGAAACAGCTTTTTCTGGGAAGCTGACAGAAATATATGAAACAATACGGAAATAAAATTTTACTGATCGTACTGGTGGGAATTCTTCTGCTGATAAATCTGCCATTCCATGCGATCCTTCAGACAGCATCCATGGGAGGAGATGCGGAGCAGGCGGTAACGCAGTTGTTTGAAAAGAATGCGACAGCAACGGATACGGATGCAGACAGGGCAACTCCGGAGGATGCAGACAGAGCAACTGTGGAAGATGCAGATGGGGTGGCTGCGAAAGCTGTAGATGGGGTGGCTGCAGAAGATACCGACAGAGCAACCTCGGAAGATGCAGATGCGATGACCACGCAGGATATAGCATTATCATATGAAGATCAGGCAAAACAGATCGCTACGATCTCAGATGCTATATCGAGAGATGTATATACTCCGGATATGAAAGTAGAAATAAAGAAAGAGAAAAAAGTCGTATATATTTAATATAGATGCATTGGCGACGGTAATGTCCTTTCCGATGTTATATTCAGAATTTGTCGTTGGATACAGACTGGGAAGAACAAAAGCGGGAGATACCTGCAGAGATTTCCGGATCTTCAGGTATCATAGTATTACGGATTGTGAGAAGCTGTTTTCCGTATATTGTGGAGACAAGGAGCTGGATGTTCCGTGGTATGGAGAATATGTTTCGGATGGAAAGCATTTGCAGGGAACAGCAGCAACTGTATACAGTGATGATACGACAGATGGTTATATACATGCAGGCAGCGGACTGTTAACAGCCGATATCCGGAAAGCATTGTATCAGGGATATAAGAACAGGCAGTCTCAAAGCGCATTACAGGATAATCTGAATGCTATCCGGCATCATGGAAAAAGCATGAGCGGAGAAGTTCCATATACGAGAGCACAGGCAGAGATCCGGATCGGAACAGAAACTCCAAAGACAGAGCAGATTGATATATCACCGGGGCAGCCGGAGACGCGATGGAAATACCGGTATACCATACACATGGAAGAAGAGAGTTTGTTAAGCACTGTGTCTCCGGATGGAGTATATGCAAAAAGAACGAAGATGCGTACGGTCACAGGAGGTCAGAATGCGTTTCGTATCATAGTGCCGGATACAGATATTAAACTGTGGGTATGTACGGACTGGAAAGGTTCGATTGCAGATACGGACTGGAAAGCATACCGGTCAGGAGAAGAAGCTGTATTAAAGGCAGGAAGCAGATATTTCTTTACTGCCGGTACGGATAAGAAGGGTGTGAGCAGACTGTCAAAGACCTTTGCCGAACGGGATGGGTTTACAGCTTATGCTGTCTGCCCGGACAACAAAGAGATTCAGACCTGCTTTGCAGGTGTGCTTTATGAATATGCAATGGAGATGGTGATTAACTGGGGAAGTGAATTAAAAACCGGAAAACTGCATCTGACAAAGCTTGGTGATGGTTCCTTGAGTAATCTGAAAGGAATAAAATTTTACCTTTATAAACTGGACGAGCCATTTGCAGATCTGTCAGAGGGGAAAGCGGTAAAGATCGGAACATATACGGTTAATTCCAAAGGAAAAGGTGTGCCAACTTATATTACGGAAAAAAAGGCAGATTTTATGGAGCAAAAAGTAATTATGCCGGAGAGGATATAGATGGATCCACATGCCGGAATATCTACAATCTGCCACCGGGCTATTATATGCTGCATGAGGATGCTGAACTGGCACTGGCAAGAGGATTATCTGCCCGCGATAGACCATTATTATGAAATTACAGATAACCAGCTGGAATATGAGTTTGTCATTCAGAATGTCCGGGGCGGGCTCAGTCTTCAAAAAACCAGTGACTCTCCGGAACTTACAGGAGCAGATGGCAAAACGGATGCATATAGTCTGCAGGGAGCCAGATATAATGTGTATAAGGTTGGGAAAAAGAATGATACATCAACCGATGCTTATGTCTGCACCTTTACAACCGATGCATCCGGAAAAGGAATTGTTACAAAATATAATTCGGATGCAGGATATTATCCGGTATATGGTTCTGATAACCGGATATATGAAGTGCGCGGAGTTCCGGTTGGTTGCTGGTATTACATTGCGGAAACAGGGAAAAAGAAAGGGTGGAATGGAAATGAATATTCCTATGCCGGAGGTTATATTGTAAATAAAGAGGATAAAAAAGCGGCTTCCTACTATCAGAAGTGGATCTATCTGGATAAGGAGGATGGTGGAATCGGAGTTTCAGAAAATTTGGAGAAATATCCCAAGCAGCAGATCGATGTACTGGAATCGCCGATTACGATCGGAATTCAGCTTCATAAAAGCAGTGCGATGAAAGAAATTTCCGATATGGGTGGATATACATTTGCCGATATTCAGTATCAGGTATACATGGCGGACAAGAATGGAAGGCCGGGAACCGGAAATCTCTATGTAGGTACATTTACAGTGCAAAAGGATGGAACGGGAATTGTTACAGATATAAACACGAAATTTATTCCGACCGGAGGAAATAAAACGATCGTTTCGCTTAAGAAAAAAGGGACAGATACGATCTCCGGACTACCATGTGGAAGCTATTATGCAAAGGAAACAAAAACAAACCGCTATTACAGGCTGAATACAGATCCGGTAAAAAAAGAATGTCTGTCCAGTGGCGGAAGAGAAACAGGAAAAAAAGAGATCGAGCATGTGATCGAAGTTACAGATCAGCCAAATACCGGAGAACTGTATCTGGAAAAGAAGAGCGCCGGTGAAGAATGGACGGATGAAAATACAGCATATTCGTTATTACATGCAGAATATAGTGTTTATATGGTGTCAGGAAAGAATGCTCCATATAAAGAAGAAAATCAGGTTGGCATATTTACGACAGAAAAAATGAATGCGGCAAATACCGTGATCGGAATACCGGAGATTAGGAATTCCTGCGGAACCGGAAATGCATTCCGAATGATATCAGGAGAGGTCGTTTCCATTCAGGCAGATAAGAGTAAGCATTGTTTTACCGGATTGCCATTTGGCTGGTATGCAGTAAAGGAAAAGCGTGCTCCAAAAAATTACAAACTGGATGCGGATGTGCATTATATTTGTATATCCCCGGATACGGTGGAAAACAAGATTAATGCAACCATGCAGCTTGCAGAGAAAGAAATGGTATATCAGGGAAAACTGTCACTAACAAAATATGACAGAGAGAATGGAACCGGAACTGTAAAATATGGAGCATCTCTTTTGCGGATGCAGTCTTTCAGGTGCGGTATTATAAGGGACTCCTGCAAAAAACAGAATTGGCAGCATCTGCTGCATACCGAACCTGGTATATTAAGACAGTATATAACGAGCAGACCGGAAGTTACGAGGCAAAGCTGGATGCAGCTTATCTTACCGGACAGAGTGATCCTCTATTTACGGATAAAAAAGACAGGTGCAGTAATTCTTCCGGCTGGAACCGTGGTCATAACAGAATACCAGCCACCAAAGGGGTATATGCTGCCGGGACATGGACAGGGGGGTATATCGAAGTAACCGGACTGACAGGAGAGAAACAGCAAATTACCGGAAATGAAATTGTACTTCATCTGGATGCAGGAAATCCGAATAAAGAGCTGCAGACTTTTTCTGTTGAGAGTGGGAATGTCATAGAAGCGGAACTGATAAAGGTGTACGAGCAGGCAGAACGGGTGGATATTGCATTTGACAAGATCAATGCAGGAACCAGAGAATCCATGCAGGGGAATCGTATTTCGTATTTCGTTGCTGGATGAAGCAGGAAATCCTGTTGAGAGCCATATTGCGGTAACCGGAGCAAATGGACGTTTTGATTCGGCCGGACGCAAGGAAAGTGGTAAATTCAATATCAATGATGTTATCTATGAATACAACCAGACGCAGGAAGAAAGTGCATGGAAGGAATATGATATGACAGCCGGGATCTGGTTTTGTGGAGATGAGAGTACACAGAGGGAAGTTTTCGATGAAGATATTATGGCAGACGGAGCTACAAAAAGCGAAGAAAACACATCCATAAGAGAAGCTTCAGAAACAGAAAAAGCGGATCTGGGAGCGTTGCTGCCGGGAACTTACATGATCGAGGAGCTGCCTTGTAAAGGTAACCGGGGATTTGTAATAATGCAGCGTCAGATCGTGGACATTGATAATGCAGAGACAATCCGGGAGCTTGGTACATATGAAAATCAGTCTTCGGAAGATACAACAGAACAGACGACAACCGAAACCACGACCGGGGACACAACGGAGACAACAACCGAAGCTACGACCGGGGACACAACGGAAACCACAACCGAGTCTACAACCGAACTGACGACTGAGATCACGACCGAGGACACAACGGAAACCGCAACCGAGTCTACAACCGAACTGACGACTGAACAGACGACGGAGATCACAACAGAAACTACAACAGAGCTGACGACCGAACCGGACACCGGGGACAGGAAGGCCCCCCCGGTCAGAACCGGTGACTCGTCAGGAGTGATCCTGTTTTCTTATATCGGGCTTGGAGCAATGTTTGGCGCAGCAATTCTTGTGATCGTAAAAAGACGGCAGGGAAAACATGGAAAAAGATAGACCGGGCAACAGGAAACATTGACAGAATGAAAACGGTACTTTTAAAACTATATAATATGGTTCGTTCATGAACTTCATGTTCATCTCCAATGCCGGGTGCCTGAAACAGAGGCGACCGGCATTTTTACTACTATATAAAAAGGCTGTCCTGTAAAGTAAATAAGTGCGCTATTATGGATATATTATTAAAAGGGGACAAAAACTAATAATTGCTATCAATCACCATTTCGGATATAATATCTTTAGTTGTATTTTGGAGGAAACCGTCATGTCTTATATGGCATTATATCGTAAATGGAGACCGGATACTTTTGAAGAAGTAAAAGGCCAGGATCATGTTGTAACAACACTAAAGAATCAGATTATAAATAACAGGATCGGACATGCATTTCTCTTCTGCGGAACAAGAGGAACCGGAAAGACATCGATAGCAAAGTTGTTTGCAAAAGCAGTAAACTGTGAGCATCCGGTAAACGGAAGCCCATGCAATGAATGTGCGGCATGTCGTGCGATCGCAGATGGATCATCTATGAATGTGATCGAGATTGATGCAGCATCAAACAATGGTGTGGATAATATCCGTCAGATCCGGGAGGAAGTACAGTATTCACCATCAGAAGGAAAATATAAGGTATACATTATAGATGAGGTTCATATGCTGACACAGGGAGCGTTTAATGCTCTGTTAAAGACATTGGAGGAACCACCGTCTTATGTCATTTTTATACTTGCAACAACAGAATCCCATAAGATTCCGATCACAATATCTTCCAGGTGTCAGAAATACGAGTTCCGGCGGATCTCGGTGGAAACAATCAGTGACCGTCTGATGGAGCTGCTTGGAAGAGAACAGATTGCGGCAGAGAAAAAAGCAATTGATTACGTTGCCAAGGCTGCAGATGGATCAATGCGTGATGCACTCAGTATTCTGGATCAGTGTATCGCATTCAACATTGGCAAGGAGCTTACTTATGAAAATGTACTGGATACGATCGGAGCAGTTGATATCGATGTATTTGCCAGATTGTTAGATTGTGTGATTCAGCTGGATGTTGTCGGTGCGATCGATCTGGTGGATGAGGTAGTATGGCAGGGACGGGAATTGTCCAGATTTGTATCAGAATTTACATGGTTCCTTCGAAATGTATTGCTGGTGAAGGTTTCACCGGAGGCTGATCAGAAGCTTGATATGTCGGTGGAGAATCTGGAACGGTTAAGACAGCTTGCTGCACAGCTCGAAACAGATGCACTTATCCGGTATATCAATATATTTTCGGACACCTCTGCAAATATCAAATATGCAGTACAGAAGCGTATTGTTTTAGAACTTGCAGTGATCAAATTATGCAAGCCTGAGATGGAAACCGATTACAGCGCGCTTCTTGACCGGGTCAGAGTTCTGGAACAGAAGTTAGAGAATGGAGCCGCCGGATCGGTGGTTAGCGGGAATAATAACGGTGAAGGAAGTTCAGCATCGGCAGGCGTTACAGCATCGGCAGGCGAGGCAGTGCAGGGAGCCGGAGCAGTATCACAGGAACTGCTGGATCAGATCTGTGCAAGACTGGAAGCAGGAAGGAATGCAGATAGGAAATGCACCTGCGATGGGAGATGCAGAGATAGAAGCGGCATCGAAGAAGCTGTCCGAGCAACTGAAAAAAGAACTTCCGGAAGCAAATTACAATGAATTAAAAGAATTCGTAGAACAATGGGATATCATTATGGAAGGATATCAGAATATTACGAAGAAGTTTCTGGAAAAAGCAAGGATCAATATGAACGAAGCCAGAGATGGTCTGTATCTGGCATATGTCCAGAATGAAGAGAACAAGCAGGCAATCGCTTATTTTGAAGGAAAAGAGCGGATGGCGGCATTGCGAGAGCACATCGAACAGGTGACCGGCAGACAGGTGAAGATCGAACTGAAGGTCGTGTCGAAGAACAGCGAAGCGGCACAGGAGATCGAGGCGAATGACCTGTCGAAGATTAATTTTGCTATTCAGTATGAATAAAAATATAAAAAAGAGCTAAGAATCAAGGAGGATATATAAGATGGCTAAAAGAGGCGGCTATAACATGGGTATGATGCCTGGCAATATGAACAACTTAATGAAGCAGGCACAGAGAATGCAGAAGCAGATGGAGACAACAACCAAGGAGCTGGAGGATAAGATCTATGAATCTTCCGTTGGTGGCGGCGTTGTAACAGCAAAGGTTTCCGGTAAGAAAGAACTGATGGAGATCAAGCTGGATCCAGAGGTTGTTGATCCGGATGATATCGAGACATTAGAGGATCTGATCATTTCTGCAGTAAATGAAGCATTCCGTATGCAGGATGAAGATTATCAGGAGAATATGAATAAGATTTCCGGCGGTATGGGTCTTGGAGGCTTACCGTTCTAATGGATATATATGGTGGAGAAGTAAACCGTCTGATCGAAGAGCTTGGCAGACTTCCCGGTATCGGAGCAAAGACAGCACAAAGGCTGGCATTTTATATCATCAGTATGCCGGAAGAACGAGCACAGGCACTTGCCGATTCAATCGTAAATGCAAAGAAGAAGATTCGATACTGCAATAACTGTTATACGATCACAGACAGTGATCTTTGTCCAATCTGCAGATCTGCAAATCGGAATCATAAGGTGATCATGGTGGTAGAAACACCGAGAGATCTTGCAGCATATGAGCGGACGAATCAGTACGATGGTGTATATCATGTTCTTCATGGAGTGATCAATCCGGCACTCGGAATCGGACCTGCGGATATCAGAATCGCAGAACTGATGAAGCGGTTGCAGGGGGATGTGGATGAGCTGATCATTGCAACAGGCTCCGGTCCGGAGGGAGAAGCAACGGCGATGTATATATCAAAGCTGGTCAAACCGGCAGGGATCAAGGTCAGTAGGATCGCAAGCGGTGTACCGGTTGGCGGAGATCTGGAATGTATTGATGAAGTGACACTGCTCCGGGCATTGGAAGGACGCGTATATTTATAGGAACAATTAAATAGTATTTTTACATAAAAAAGAAGAAAAGAGGTGTTTAGGGATGTTGCGAGTTGGATTACTTACCAGTGGTGGCGATTGTCAGGCACTGAATGCAACCATGCGTGGTGTAGCAAAAGGATTGTACGAGTTATTTGATGAAGTAGAGATCTATGGTTTCCTGAATGGATATAAGGGCTTGATGAGAGCACAGTATATCAAGATGATGCCGGATGACTTCTCAGGCATTATGACAAAGGGTGGAACGATTCTTGGAAGTTCCAGACAGCCATTTAAGCTTATGGGGGGGAGCCTACAGAGGATGGTCTTGATAAGGTGAAATCCATGAAGGACACATATAAAAAACTCAAACTGGACTGTTTATGTGTATTAGGAGGAAATGGTTCCCAGAAGACAGCAAATCTGTTAAGTGAAGAGGGCTTAAATGTAATTGGTCTTCCAAAGACGATCGATAATGACCTCTGGGGAACCGATATGACATTTGGTTTCCAGAGTGCGGTAGATGTGGCAACACAGACGATTGACTGTATCCATACAACAGCAGCATCCCATAACCGTATCTTTATCGTAGAGATTATGGGTCATAAGGTTGGCTGGATCACATTACATGCCGGTATTGCAGGTGGAGCAGATGTTATCCTGATCCCTGAGATTCCGTATGATATCAAGAAGGTATACGAGGCAATCGACAAGAGAACAAAGAATAATAAAGGATTTACGATTGTTGCAGTAGCAGAAGGAGCAATCTCCAAAGAGGTTGCAGAGCTTCCAAAGAAGAAGAGAAAAGAAGCAATTGCAAATTCTCCGTATCCATCTGTTGCATATGAGATGGCGGACAAGCTCAAGGAGTTCACAACACAGGATATCCGCATTGCGATTCCTGGTCATACACAGCGAGGCGGAAGCCCATGTCCATATGACAGAGTGATTTCATCCAGATTCGGGGCAAAGGCAGCCGAGCTGATCAAAGCAAAGGATTTTGGAAAACTCGTTGTATTCAAGGACAATAAAGTAACTGCGATTCCGTTATCAGAGTCAGCAGGAAAACTCAAATATGTATCTCCGGACGATGATACCGTTCTTGCAGCAAAGACATTAGGTATCTCATTTGGTGATTAATTTCAGTTCAAATAAGAAATGGCAGTAACATAATCTCTCTGTCTGCATATATACTATATAGGAATAAGAATGCAGGCAGGGAGATTTATATGCAGAATGAATTTAAATACATTCCATATGACAGAAAGGATACGAATATCCGTGGATTGATAAAAAATGGAAATGTATATAATCTGACACGGAGCATGTCGGGGCTTTTGCTGCCGGATGATCCAAATGAGGAAACAGTCAAGAGCAGAAAAGGACTGGGCATATCTGAAGGAAATGTATCCGGAACGGGTACGGCGTATCAGTGCAATGGTGGAAGAAGAATGTGATAAATTAGAATATGCAGGAAGCCCGATGTTTGCGGAATATCCAGATCCGGAGGTGATCCGTAAGATCGCACGGGATGTCTATGCAGAGCTTCCGGATCCATATGTAGATATTCATCTGGATATGGAGGCTGCGCCATCTGAACCACCGTATGTTCCAAAAGGAAAAGGCTGTGGTAACTGCATGATGCGGAATCTGATAGAAACATTGATCTGTAATGAATTTTACTGTAGACGGGAACGCTACAGAAGATGTAGGAGACGATTTTTACCTGTGAAGAAAATAGGAACACTTGTTATAAGAATAATAGTAATGGCAGTTTTCTTTGTGATTACTATTTTTTTAGTTGATAAATTTCAGAATAGACAGTATAAGAATCTGGCAATGGAGATGGAAAATGCCACCTTGCCTTTAGTATATGTAGACTATGAGGGCAGATATATCAACTGCCTTCATGGCTATACAACCGTAGTCGATACAACTATGCTTCGTGACTGTATTACTCCGGTGACAGATGACAAAAAAGTAACGTTTGCAGTAGATGACAAAAATGGTTATGCAAAGACCTACAGCTATGAGCTGCGGTCGATCTCAAGCGATTCTCTGATTGAGAACGGGGATCTGACATCCGATACAGAGGAGAATGGATACCGGATATTTGATATTGATATCCGTATGGATATCAAGCCGGATACGGAATACATGCTGGTATTCAAATTAGATGGAGCGGATGGACAGACCGTACGTTACTATACCCGTATCGTTGTAAATGACAATTATCATGCGTCCGAGCTTCTGGACTTTGTGGAACAGTTCAATGCTTCGACATTTGACTACGAGGCAAATGAAGAAGGCTCCTTCATCTATCCATACATGCAGGCATATAAAGGACAGGATGATGACAGCCTTTCTATGGGACATCTGAATCTGACAAGCAGCTACAAAGAGCTTGTCTGGAGTGGAGTGAATCCGGTTCGGATAACTTCGATCATTCCACAGATCAAGGAAATTGATGTCAATTATGCAGTAATTGAACTGGATTATGTGACCATGGCAGAAAAACACCGATGGCGAGTCAGATTATTATTCGGTCAGGGAATATTATCGTGTCAGCTATAAAGAGCCAGAGACAGAAGACGATACAGAAACAGCCACCGGAGCAGAGGATGCTGAAGCATCAGAGGATACCGGGGAAGCAGATAACGCAGGCACAATATCCGTTATGAACTTTGATCGTTATATCGACGAGTATTTCAACCGGACAGGTGTCGATAATAAAAATAATGTGTATGAGATCGGGGTTGTTCTTGACGAAAAGCTGGATTATCGTTACAGCTCAGATAATAAGAAAATCGGTTTTGTCAGAAACGGACAGCTCTGGCTGTATAATTATTCAGAAAATCAGATCTCCATGGTATTTGGATTCTGGATGGATGATGTGGAAAATGTCAGAAACACATACAACAATTATGGTATCAATATGATCTCCATGGACGATGATGGCAATATGATATTTGCAGTATATGGCTATATGAACCGTGGTGCTCATGAAGGAAAGCTGGGAATCAGTCTGTGTTCTTACGATGCAGCAGAGCAGGAGGTTACGGAGCTGGTATTTGCAGAATGTAATGAACCATATGCAGCCATGAAAGATGAAGTGTCCAGACTGACCTATTATGATGGAACAAACTTTTATTTTATGCTTGGCAACAAGGTGAACTGTATTAACGTGGAAGCAAAACAGTTATCCTATTATGTAGATCATGTATCGCTCGATCATGTATATGTATCCGATGATATGCAGGTAATGGCATATGATTCATCGGATCAGGCAGCCGATAATGCGACATTGACGCTGGTTAATTTTGCAACCGGACAGACCTATACGCTGGATGCGGGAGCAGGAAAGAGTCTGGTCTGCTATGGATTTAAGAACCGGGATCTGATATATGGGATCTGTAATACGGCTGACAGTGATATATCTATAGATAAAGATTCCTTTGCAAAAAAGAATCTGAGTGAAAAGGTATACAGCCGGATCCCATCATACAAATTATTTATCGTGGATGAAAATGGAAACCAGATCAAAGAATATCAGAAGGACGACAATTATATCATAGATATCAGCGTAGAGGATGATCTGATCTATATGACCAAAGGATCCAAGAAAACAGACAGATTTCGGTTGGCAGAGGATGACTTTATCACCTATAAAGAAAGCGACGATGTAAAACGAGTTGATATCACGACAAAAACAACATCAGGAATTGCGAAGCTGTATTTTTTACAGTACCGTCAAACATATATCTGACCTATATTCCGTATCTGAATATCACAAAGAACACGGTGGGAGATCGTTCATCGGATATGCTGATCACGGTAGAAGATGAATATGCAGGCTATATGGTATATGATAATCTGGGACTGACCGGAATCTATGAAAAGGCAGGAGATGCAATCAACCGGGCAACGCAGATCGCAGGTATTGTTGTTTCCAAGGATGGAGAAATCGTATACAGGCAGTCGGAGATGCAGGCATATAATACGATCGCATCGTCAATCTATCACCAAAGCTCCGGCAGTGTGGATGCATCCTTGTGGGATTGTGTATATATGACACTGATCTATGAGGGTGTGACTGATCTCACATATGAAGATATGAAAGCATCCGGTACAGATCCGGTACACAGGTGCTGACAGAGCTTGAAAATATCCGGGAGCAGATATTTCAGGAATCTCGCTGGATCTGGTATTTGGATATATCAGTAATGGTATTCCGGTTATCAGTCGTATCAATGATGGAAGATATGTAATGGTCGTAAGCTATAACAGTGAAGCGGTTCGTTATTATGATCCGGTACTGGATACGGAAGTCCGGGTATCAAGAAAAGAATATGAAGCTGCCATGAGTCAGGGAAATAATGAACTGTATTCCTATGTTCAGGAGTAGAAATAAAAAGATATACAGAAAAACAGATCCGTCGGAGGACATCATTGTTTTTCTGTATAAGACAAAGAAAAGCTGCCGATTCCGGCAGCTTTTCTATATTATGATAACAACGTTCTGTGTGGATTACTCCTCTGAAATTGTTCCAACAGGACATGAACCTGCACATGCACCACATGAAATACACTGTGAACCATCAATAACGAAAACACCACCGTTATCGCTAATAGCTCCAACAGGGGCATGAACCTGCACATGAACCACAACCGATACATGAATCACCAATTACGAATGCCATATGATTGTCCTCCTTTTAGTAATAATAATCACATCTCGTTACCTATTTTAAATCAAAAAGTTTCTTATATCAAGTGAATTGAGATGATTTGTAAAAAATTAGTTCCTGCTAACTTGAGTCTGCCTATCTTTTTCCTATAAAGGGATAGACATTTAAAAAAATGTGTATACTATAATGGTGAAGATATTTTTAAAATCGAAAAATGTCATATCAGATTAAGAAAGATTATAGGAAACAGGAGGAAATATACACATGGCAAAGATCAGTAAAGATATGCTTATAAATGATATTTTAGCAGTAGATGCAGGAAATGCAGCAATTCTTATGGCAGCAGGTATGCATTGTATCGGATGTCTTGCAGCAGCAGGTGAAACTCTTGAGGAAGCAGCAGCCGTTCATGGTCTGGATCCGGTAGAGCTTGAACTTGAGATCAATGACTACCTTGCAAAGAAAGAAGAGCAGGCACAGGCATAATTCATATAGAATATGTATCTGGCCAGACGAAAAATACGGCGGAATCCAATGAAAAAAAAGGATCCGCCGTATTCGTTTTGTCAAATCAGTTTTCTTAAAAATTACAGGGCAGACAGAGTCTGAACTGCTTCCTCTTCAATGATCGTTTTAAAATGCTCTTTGAAATGATATGGCATGGCATCTGTTATTTTCTGTGCTGTGCCGTATTCTCCAAGAATGTAACATACCCGGTTGAATTCGGGAATAGTATTCTTATCATTTGTAAATAACAGATAAAAACGTTTATTAACCGGATTCTTATAGAGTGTGTTGCTGCTGAAGTAAAAACTTGCAACCTGTTTGGATGCGTTGATAACGGTATTTAACGAGTCAAATACAAGCAGTCTCGTTAAAGTCTGTGGAGCATCCTCTTCCTGTTGTGTCTGTTTTACAGGTGCTTTTTGCACTGGATGGAATATCGGTTGAAAATCTCGATATTCTTACCTGCAAGACCTGTCAGATTATTTACAAAACCTTCCAGGGCATTAAAAATTGCCTCCGGAATCTGGGATTCATCGCCATTTATACCGATATCGATATGACCGGATATTACATTATCATCAGATGGGGGATAGTCCTCATCTTCGTATTCATCATCCATATCATCGTCATAATCGGTGTCGTCATCGTCATTATTTCTGGTAAATCTGGAAAAACGTGTATCCAATTCTTCCGGATCTTCTACCTTTGTGACAATTAAAAAATAAGACAATCTGATGAAATCGGTATAGCTTCGATCATCAGTGGTATATCATCAACCTCAAATCCGAGTTCGTTTGATGCCTGCTGCATCATCTCACGAAACAGTTCTTTTGCTTTTGGAGATCCATAAGCCAGCTCGGAAATCTTTAATTGTTTGTCTGCTAAATCTGCTTTATTCAAAGTACATCTGATCTGATTTTCACTTAAGCGTTCAATCTTCAATAGAATCACCCCATTTCTGATAGAATACCCATGAAGGGTAGAAAATAAGTCATACAATTGTGTATTAAAACGCACCTATAGTTTACCATATTTAACTGACAAGTAAATAGGATATAATGTGAAAAATTCAAAAATAATTTATAAAATCCTGTCGAATATGAATAAAAAATAATTCCACAGTATAAATTATGTATATATGGATTAGAATGTGCAAATGAGCAGAATAGGACAGGAAATATCAGAAAAGATTAATTTTTCATAAAGTGATTGGCAGGCGTACAAATATAATGTAATATAAGAGCAGACATCTTATGAACCCTTCATCGGTTCGCTGCAGACAGATTCCGGTCTGCATAATTCCGTTTCTGGCAGACAGATATTGCTTATTACATATAGATATGAAAAAGAAACACGAAAACAATGGTGTATTTGTGCCATTGGTTTGTATATAAGATTAATATTGACACATCACAGCACGAATATGTAAAAAAGCAAATGGGAATAAAATGAAAAAATGTATCGATAAAAAAGAACCGTTACATTCATGCACAAAATAACAGTGGCAGGGGTTACAGCCCCCCTGCCTATTCTGTGCCCGCCTGAATATGATTAACAAGCCCATCTGCGATCGCAGCGGCAACCTGTTTTTGATAGTCTGGAGTATTTAAACTGCTGCATTCATCCGGATTACTTAAAAAGCCACATTCAACGATAACAGCAGGACAGGGGCTTTTTTTCAGAATAAGATAGTCCAGATTACCTTTGACCGGACGCTCATTATCAGAATCGAGGATCGCATGGATCGAGGCCTGGATTGATTTTGCAAGCTGTTCACCGTCTGAAGAATTCGCATAGTAAAAAACCTGAGCTCCATGTACGGAAGAATCAGAAAAGCTGTTCTGATGGATACTGATAAAAAAGTCGGAGTTATGGGATGCCACAATCTCAATCCGATGATTCAGATCGGATGTCTTTAAGCTTTCGGCAGTTTCTGTATTCAGTGAGGAGTCATCCGTTCTGGTCATATAGACTTCAAAACCGAGAGAATCCAGAAGCTCTTGCAGATAAGAAGCAATCTGAAGATTGATGTCCTTCTCCTTTGAATCGTTAATTCCTATTTTCCCAGGATCGTATCCGCCATGTCCGGCATCGAGTGTGATAATATAGCCGGAAAATGCAGTTTCTGTGGTGTCACTTTGTGTTTCGTCATTTGGATCAGACTCTGGATCTCTGACACCCGGCAGCGTGGCTTTATTATCCAGATCGGACTGAGGTGATTTTGACGATATTGGATACAATAGCAAAAATACAGAAAGAGAGCAGATAAATACAAGGAGTAGAAGAAGATAATGATTTAGTTTTGGAATAAGAGACCGGAGTTCAGGTTTCATAAAAGGATCACCTGTCAGAATTCTTCTTTCTATAAATATGCAGAAACATTCCGGTCAATGCCTGTGGATTTTGTTGACATTCCGCATACAAGGCTATAAGATAAACTATGGTATGTTCTATATTGGATCTGCTCGGATGTGTCTTTAAATGTCCGATCAGGGGGAAATTCGGTGAGAATCCGGTGCAACCGCCATTACTGTGTTAAGATCATAAGATGGTCTTTCAGTCAGAATACCCGCAGATTTATTCTACATACAGCTTTTGGGCGAGGGAAAAGCAAGATTTAATTCCCAGCTTATAAAAAAAAATATACAATAGAAGAAAGGAATCGAAACGAATGAAACGAATCAGGACACTGGTGCTTTCGTTTTTATTTGCGTGCGCAGTTTTATTCGTGCCATTTGCAGTAAATGCAGGTTATGGTATTCAGAATGTTGCGGCAGCGGAAGAAGATGAAAGTACGACCGATTATAGCACAAAATATGTTGTGCTGTCTCTTGAGGGCTTTACGATCGGACAGGGATTTTATATCACACCGACCCGTATGTCTTATGAAGAGATTGGAAATGTCTGGAAACAGGAAGGGATAGACATTGATCTGTCTAAATTGACCGTTTCACAGGCAACTTATGCATTTTTCAAGAAAGCAGGGCTTCAGACAGAGCCTGCAGGATCAAGTGCCTATAATGACAGCAACTTTTATCTGGCAAATATCAAAGGCATTGATAAAGGAACTGTAAAAAGTTCCAACAGCACTCTTGGATGCATATAAGACACGTAACAATGGAAATGATCTGGAACTGGAGAAGAAGACAGGTACAGACCTTGCAGCATTTGATTACACATCATGGTCCGGCTGGATGATCACAGTTGATAATGTGCCTTGCAATACAAGCGCAGGCGCATATCTTGTAGATCAGGGAACCGGAGCAAATACCAATGTTCTCCGTTGGCAGTTTACACTTGCCGGTTATGGAGCAGATATTGGATGTGGATTTGAAGGCTATGAAGCATATTATGTAACCCAAGACAAGACAGAGTTATATACACTTTATGCAGAGAATGAAGAAGAGATCGCAAAGGATGCCTCATTAAATGCAGAACTTCCAGGCAGTTATGGCAGATCTGGATGCATCAGCAGATGATGTGGCAGCTGCTGTAAAGAAGATCAAAAGCATTAGAAGAGAAACAGGTATCGATTAAGATGAACAGTAGTGTTCCATATATGACACTTACAGATGCAGATGGAAATACAGTGGCGGCTGGAGATCCGGATAGTAATTATGTATACACAGCGAAGCTTGCAGAAGGTACTTATCGCTTATCAACATATAAAATGAGTGGTACTAATAAAGTTGATATGGGTTCAATTGACCTGATCGTAACCGATGAAGCAGAGCAGTCATATGCAGTATATAGTCTGTCAGGTATTGCATGTACAAATAAGGATGCCAGCAGTGGAAAACTTTGGAAAGAAGGAGAAGATTTTACTTTTTAATGTAAAGGTAGTATCTCCTGATAATGTTGATCGTCATGCTACACTTGGTTTGATGCAGGCGGGAACAAGTCAGAAAGCAGCTCAGTATGCAGTGCCTTTTTTATTATGCCGGATATGGTATCTGTAACTGTAACACCTGAGGGAGACCATGCACAGAATTATATAGAAAAGACAGTTTCAAAAACACTTACAGCAAACAGTTCATATGGGTATTCGATCAGTGCACCGGAAGCCAGAAAAGTAAGTGTGACTTTCCCGGAAGGAGCAGAGCTTAGACTGGGAACATTGTCTACATATTATATTTATAAAGATGAACCGGGAACAAAGATAGAAGCCAAAGAGCCGGGATATGAGACATATGAATTTACGGTCGGAGGCGGTATTACATATTACTATCGTGTGACAGGTGCCGGTGGTGTTACCTACTGGGATTGGTTCTCTACCAATAAAGATGCAGATTATATGGTTAGTAAGGCGGATATGTATATCGGGGATGACTCGTTTAATCCGGATACTATATATCATGATATGTCTCAGAATAAGTATGATGTAGCAGATATTTATCTTACATCAGATGAACATGGATACCTTTCTATGAAGAAGGGTGAGAGACATACAGTCTGGAATGTTTCCGTAATTGGCAGGCGATCGAAGGTACTTCGAATGCTAAGAGTGCAGAACCGGATTATCATTACACGGTTATTGATGAGAATGGAAATCCATCAAATGATGTGATCACAGTTACACCGGGAGCACATTCAGAAATAGCGGAGATTCAGGCGAAATCCGAAGGAACAGCAATTCTGCTTGTGACCTACGATGCACAGATTAATATGCAGGGATATACGAAGTATACCAAGTTTAGTGCAATATGGCCTGAAAACACCGGTGTTGTAGTGGTTACTGTTGATAAGGATGGCACAGCTATTCAGACCAACATGACCATAAATGAAGGTAAAAATAAAAAAGAGGAAAAAGTAACTGGCGACAGACTGGATGCACAGCTGGATGTTCTTTATTATGAGACAGGAACAGACGGAGCTGAGTATACATTTACACCGGAGAGTGGAGTATCCGTATCTGTCCTTCGTCCGGAGATCATAGACAATAAGCTGACATACGGCGGATTTTCTGCAAAGAACATCACAAGAAATTCAGATGGCAGTTATACAGTCGCAGGGCTTACAGAAGGACCAAATATTGTTAAAGTTACAAAGAATGGTGTCAGTACTTATCAGGTGATACGTGCAAAAGAAGTTGCAGTATCATACAAATATAAAGATGCAGATGGAAATGAAATAACCGCAGATGAATTGACAGCGGGTGATTCCATTGAGATCAGCTATGGAGAAAGAAGTGAAGACGGTAAGCGTTCTTATAATGGCTTATACAATCCTGCCAGTAAATTAGCAGGTGTGTATAATATGGATGCAGCAATCTGCTTTTTTGACACAACAGGAACAGAATATGTTGGAAAACTAAACCAGTATATGTTTGCATCAACACCGGCTTCACAGACGATTACGGTTACGATCCCGACTTATTTTGCAGGTGATACATTCCATCTGACAGGATGTCTGAAAAACGGAATAGGTGGATGGAGTGCTTATGGTTCACCGTACGGTTCTCATCGGGCAGTTCGGCATGACACAGGTGTACCGGTACAGATGGCAGCCAGCCGTCATACCGCTTATATGTGTAATCTTCCAGATGTAGAATTCAAGCTTGTAGCTTCTGATTTCGTACCGGTAACATTGAATATAACAGACAGTCAGACGAAAAAACCGGTTACAGATTATACAATTCAGATCTTAGATGAAGATAAGAAAGAAACAAAAGTAACGGATGGAGTTTTCAAGGGATTTGTAGGAAAAACATATTCATATGTCATTTGTGCATCAGGTTATATATATAAGACAGGAACGATTGAGATCCCGGCGGATACAGAAAGTATTACAAAGACGATCCGTCTGACACCTGCCGATGCTCAGGCGTGGGATGGACAGACTATGACCGAACCGAAACAGTCAGATGGTGTATACCAGATTGGAACCGGAGCAGAACTTTACTGGTTTGCAAATGAAGTAAAGACAAAATACACGGTCAATGCGGTTCTGACTGCAGATATCGATCTTGCAGGATATAAGTGGACCCCTGTCAAACCGAACAGCTCAAGTTATGGTTATGCAGGAACATTTGATGGACAGGGGCATACAGTCAAGAATCTGTATGTGGACAATGTTCAGGATGCCGGCTTATTCGGATCAGTAACAGGTCAGATCAAGAATCTGACAGTAGAAGGAAATATTTCTGCAAGCACAGCAACACATGCCGGCGGAATTGCAGGTATGCTTAAGGAAAAATGCAGGAAAAAAATGTATTGATCTCAAATTGTGTTTCAAAGGTTAATATCACATTTACAGGAACTTCAAATTATGTTTATGCAGGTGGTATCGTTGGATATTGCGGAGCAAATTCAGATACCAGTACAAATGTGATTGACAACTGTAGCTATTACGGCACGATCACTGCTAAAAATGGCAGTTGTGCAGGTGGTATTCTTGGTGCAATGACAAATAGAAATGTTACAATCAAGAATTCCTCAAATTATGGAACGGTTATAGCAAAGAATAACGTAGGTGGTATTCTTGGTATTCATAATGAAGCCAGTTCAAAAAGCACCTGCCGGTAAGATCATTGACTGCTATAATGCCGGTTCGGTATCTGGTCAGACAAATGTAGGTGGAATTGCCGGATGCTTTAAAGGCAAGGCAGCAAACAACGCAGGCGTAGAGATGTCAGGTTGTTATAGTGGCGGAGAAATTCTGAGTACCAGCCAGACAAAGGAACAGACAATATTTGCAGGACAGTCAGCATATATGACATTATCGGATTCTGTTTATTCATGTGCAGATGAAGCAAGCAGCACATTTACAGAGGATCAGGCAGTATATGTATCTCCTGCTGATATAGCAGCAGTAAAGAAGCTGACAGCAGAAACAGTTTCAAAGAAAGCTGATAAGGATACGCTGGATCGTATAGCTCCAGTTATCAATGTGCTTGCAAATGTTCCGTTATCAGCAGAAGATCAGACATTTGTCGATCTTTTATATAAAGAATTACAGGAAGCACTTGCTAAACAGAAATCAGTTAAGGTTGGTGTATATGATTATACAGCAACAGCAGCGGGAATTAAGGGTGCATCTGAAAATGGTGTGATCCTTGATGATGTAGAAGTTGATGCAGCGACTGCAGTGGACGCTGTTGAGAAGGCGTTAAAGGAGAACAACATTCCATATGTTCTGGCAGATACAGGATATGGACCATATATGGAATCCATCAATGGACTGACAGTTCAGGCTGAATATACGATGTCAGGATGGATGTTCTCATACAACAAAGATGATTTCTCCAATATGGGCTTATCAGCTACAACGATCCAAGATGGAGATGTATTAGAATTCCACTATCAGCTTACAGGTGGCGATGTTGCATCTGCATATTCAGGCCTTCCAACATTGAAAGAGCTTATAATTGGAAGTAGTCAGATGAACTTTGAGGTATCATCTACATACGATGCTCAGTGGAATCAGATCATTACTTATAGGATGAATGGAGAAGAACTTGCCGGAACCGGTACAGAGAATGATCCATTTATTGTAAACGTAGATTTATTCAAGGACACAGACCTTACAGCTCTGCCAGTCAGCTATAAGACAGAGGCAGATTCACATTATGTAACAGTTGATGGACTTTCCGATGTTATGGATCTGACAGATGGAGTGCTGTGTCATGTAACATCCGGAGCAGGAAGAACTGCATGGTACAAGATCACTGCGGCAGCAGAGACAGAAAAGGCATTGACAGATGCAAATACAAAGGTAGTAGTTGCAGATGCAGTTTATACCGGAGAAGAATTAAAACCGGAAGTAAAGGTATATGTAAACGGTAATCTGATAACAGAAGAAAACTATGATGTCGTATTTGAAAATGCGCAGAATGCCGGAACAGCTACCTGTACGGTAACAGGTAAGGGCGAATTCTCCGGACAGGTTCAGACAACCTTCGAGATCAAGAAAGCAGAACAGCAGATCACAAATGTACCGGAAGACCGGAAGGTCGTATACGGACAGAAGGCAGATATCGAAGTTGCAGCAGAAGCAAAGACAACTCCTGTATTATCATCTGATAAAGAAGATGTTATATCAGTAACAGAAGATGGCAAGCTTCAGATCAATGGTATCGGAACAGCAGTTATTACAATTACAGCACCGGAGAGTGACAATTATCTGGCAGCTACAGCTTCCTTTTAAGGTTACAGTTATGGGAGATCTGAGCAAGGCAGCAATTGCTCCGGTTGCTTCTGTAGAATATACCGGAAAGGTGATCGTACCGGAACTTACAATCACAGATGGCACATATCAGCTTGTAAAGGATGTTGATTATACGGTTTCAGGACAGCGTGTATCTGTCGGAAAGGCTACAGCAACGATTCGTGGAATCGATGGAAGATATGCAGGTTCACAGACAGTTACATTTGAAATTGTGAAGGCAAAACAGGAAATCCAGGTTGCATCTAAGAGCATAAAGGTAACAGAAGGTACAGATCCCTTTGTTCTTGCAGCCGCTGGTCATGGTACATTGACATTCGTTTCATCGGCACCTGCAGTTGCAGAGATCGATGATACAGGTCTTGTAACAGTAAAGGCAGCAGGATTTACAGATATTACGATCAAGACTGCCGGAACAGCAAATTACGAAGCTGCAGAAACAGTAGTTCGTCTGACTGTTAAGAAAAAGGCGGATACAGAAGATCCTGATAAGACAACAGAAGATTCTTCTGATTCAACTACAGAAGAACCGACAACAGAGAAACCAAGTACAGAAGAGCCAACCACAGAGACTCGGATCAGAAGGTTACACTGACTGCCAAAAACACTGTTGTAACAGTTCCAAGTGTTACATATACAGGTAAGGCACAGAAACCGGCTGTAAAGGTTACAGTATCCGGCAAGGCATTATCAACCGATGATTATTCTGTAGCATATTCAAAAAAAAAAAAAAAAAAAAAAAAAAAAAAAAAAAAAAAAAAAAAAAAAAAAAAAAAAAAAAAAAAAAAAAAAAAAAAAAAAAAAAAAAAAAAAAAAAAAAAAAAAAAAATGTAAATAACAAGAATGCAGGAATCGCAAAGGTAGTTATTACCGGTAAGGGCAACTATACCGGTAAAGTAGAAAGCACATTTGTGATCAAGAAAGCATCACAGACGATCCAGAAGCAGACAGTATATGCATACAGTAAGTATGTGAAGATGAAGGCTTCTGCAAAGGGCAAGGTTACTTTATACATCTTCTAATAAGAAGATCGCAACTGTAAATAAGAAGACCGGCTTTGTTACCGCAAAGAAGCCAGGTAAGGTACAGATCAAAGTAATAGCCGCAGCAACAGCAAATTACAAGAAGAGTACAGGAACGATCACCTTGATTGTTGTACCTGCAACACCGACTGTAAAGAAGGCTGCTGCATATAAGACCAAGGCAATCAAGGTTTCTTACAAGAAGGTATCAGGTGCAAGTGGTTACCAGATCACATATGCAACAAATAAAGCATTCAAGAATGCAAAGAGTACATATGTAAGCAGCAAGAAGTCAAGTGCTGTGATCAAGAACCTGAAAAAGGGTAAGAAATATTATGTCAAGGTAAGAGCATATAAGAAGATCAATGGAAAGAAGTTCTACAGTGTTTACAGTGGTAAGACATCTGTAAAGACAAAATAATAAAAAAGATACATGAAGCCGTAAGGTGATATGTATTACGGACAAACATTGATCTGTCAGTAAAGGAATACCGGCTGTTATCCGGAAGCGTTGTAAAACGAACGGATGGCAGCCGGTATTTGCAATATACCGGGAAACAGTGTATGGTATAGAAGATAATCTATGAAGACAGATACAGCATATAGCTGTAGGGAAATACAGGAAAGAGGAAAGCTGATTATGGCAGAAAACGATCTGACAAAAAGAAAACTGTATGGAAATGCTGCGTGATGCATATAAACAACTGGAACGGTATCCGAAAAAATCAGACTTCACGGTGGAAGAGGTTGCTGCGGTCAAATCCTATTTTTGGCCCCTGGCCAAGAGCACTGGAAGCGTGTGGGATACTGCCGGATCGTTCAGTGGAACGGGAGGCAGCAAAGCTGCAGAAACGGATTGCTGCGAAAAGGCGGCAGACACAGTATAAGCTGGAACGTCAGGGCAGATTAAAAGAGCAGACAGATGATAAGAAACAATGAAAAACTCCAGATGCCGGGAAACGCATCTGGAGCTAGTCTGAAATATGAGGGGGCTCAAGAAATCACAGGATGGTACCTTTGAGCAAAATGGCAACAAACAAAATAAAACAACATGTGGCAAAGATACCAAACTTAACTTTGAGATAATTGCAGCGTGTAAAAGACCTCTCTGTCTTAAAAAATGTGCTGCGCTCAATCCTGTTCTGTTCTCTGCTTGAATACTTCATAAGCACCATCCCTTGTCTTGATGATGTTACTATAAAGGATGGATGCATCATAATTTGCAAAAAAAAATGCATCTATTCTGCATATTTCTTCTAAAGAAGTATTAAGCATCTGTTAATTATAAAAATATCGATTCATCTGGTAGAAGAACAATCCGTTTTTCATATAAAAGTTGTATTCTTCTGTTGTATCGGCTTCTAATTCCATACTAATCTCAGTAGTGTAAGTATAATAGGTATGAGCGGTCAGAGGTGTTCCTGTCAGCTTTTCAAATAACTGCAGATCAGAATCCGGTATCTCTGTTGGAGTCATACCTGCACCGTTTCCGGATCCTTTCTCAAAGCTGAGCTCATAATAAGAGACTAATATATCGTATAGAGTGTCAAAACAAGTGTCACTGAACGTAGTTGAATTACCGACATGGCTTCCTAAAAAGTTATACAGTGGAAGTATATAATCATTGTAATATTCCAGTTCTACCAGACTTTCTTTATTATAGAAAGTGTTAGAATTAGGGTCCAGATTCATTGTAAATGTAATCAGTTTGTTCGTGTCATAATCCAGAAAACAATTCATTTCAAATCCAAAATAGTAGATATTAACCACCCATATCGTAAAACTGCGGTAAGAATTTTCGTCTGACGTTGCAAGATATTTGGATATATACATCTCATAGATACCATTTACAGTGAAATCACAGGAGAAATAATCAGAGAAATACGATGTCAGTTCATTTACGGTTACATCATGGATCTCACTGTAGGAATGTTTGTCCGTATAATCAAAGTTCAGATCGGTGTAATAACATTCTCCGTTTATGATGTTGATCTTCTCAAGCAGTGTCAGTTTATTTGTTACATCGAGATTGTTCGGACTGATCTCATGGCTGGATACGGAATTCAATGTTTTCCTGTCCTGAATACGAAAATACAGATTCGAGGCAATGATACAGATCACAAAAATTGCAATGCATATTATAAACCAGAGAAGATTCTTGTATAGGAAATGAAGAATACCGCGTGCTTTTCCGGTATGTTCGACAGAGGGAACAGTACCTTCTTCACTCTCATTTATCATATCATTTACTTCTGATTCAGAGATATCATCGTCTTCCTTATGGGCAGCGGTCAGTTCATAGGAAGCAATGACAGATTCTTTATTTTCTTCGTTACTCATGATGTGCCGCCTCCTTTATATTTGGTAATGTAATAGTGACAACCGTACCGCGTCCGACGGCACTCTTGTATTTGATCTTAGCCTGATGGATCTCTGCAATCTTGCTGCAAATAGCAAGTCCGAGTCCGGCTCCGCCCTGCGCACGGGATCTGGATTTGTCGATTCGGTAGAAAGCTTCACTGATTCGTGTGATTTCTTCCGGTGGCATTCCCCGTCCGTTATCTTTGATAATGATTACATAATTATCATCCCTTACAGTTCCGGCTACATGGAAAAGACCATTGTCGTCGATCGCTTTTCTGGCGTTATCAATGATATTGATGATCAGAGATTGAAAGAGGTCGATGTCCATCATACAGCAGCCCTTTCGGCAGCTTGACTTTAATGTGATATGTTCCTTTGCCAGCTCCGGCTTCATAACATTGATCACATTCTGGATCGCGAGGAAGGATCGGTCGGTGTTAATATGGTTTCCTGATTTTTTACAACCAGAAGATCCAGTAATTTTAAAGATAAGCTCTCCAGACGTTTTCCTTCTGAGAAGATATAGTTGGCTGCTTCATTTGTTTCGTCTTCACTCATATTCTGGCTTCGCAGAAGATCGGCATAACCGATGATCGAAGTCATTGGGGTCTTTAATTCATGTGCGAAGCTTCCCATAAACTGTTCCTGTTTTTCCATAGAGAAATGAAGTTCTGAGATGTTATCTTCGATAGTATCTGCCATGTTGTTGAAATCATTTGCGAGTGCCTCGATCTCATCGCCGGAGTGGATGTGCAGACGGGCAGAGTAATCACCGTGGGAGATATGCTGCGCAAGTGATGATAATTTTTCCAACGGCTTTGTAAGCAGGCTGGCAGCGATCATGGATGTGATACTTCCGACAACGAAGATCGCGATCAACAGCAGACGGAATGTATTCTGTTCCTGCGCACGAGCAGCATACACGGAAGTGGTGTCATAGACAATGTCCATCTGTGAGATGTCCAGATTTTCTGTATTGATATCTATGGAACTGCATAATTGCAGATAGTAGTTATTATTTTCTCTCCAAATGATCGAATTACAGGTATTTTCATCCGATGGTTTCATTTCTTTATATGTAAAGGATGAATTCATGATGCTTACGACTTCCATATCCGAATTTCGAAGAATGATATTCTTACGGTTGGAGTTTCCCTGAGCTGAAAGCTGGTTAATGATATTAGACATGTCGATATAAGATGATACAGAATTTGTATCAACAGCAATCAGCAGAGTACTCTGAATACTCTCATAATTTTGCAGGTCACTGTCGATGGTGGAAGATAACGAGGTTTTGAATGATCGGTGGATCAGCATGGTTCCTCCGAGACCGAAGGACAGTCCCAGAAGTGCAACCATACATAATACAAGTTTATGCTTAAATTTCATAGAAACTCCTTTTTAAATCTCCAGACGGTATCCGATCTTGTTGATGGTCTTTAAGCAGTCTTCCAGTCCGAGTTTTTTTCGCATACGCTGGACATGAAGAGCAACCGTCCGGCTGTCACAAGGATAGTCACCACCCCAGATACGCTCATATATCGTTTCACGATAGAGCGCAACTCCCGGATTTTGTGCAAATAACAATAACAGCTCATATTCTTTGTTCGTCAGTGGAATCTCTTTTCCATTTTTTGTGACGCTCATCGCAACTGTATCAATAACAAGATCGCGGACGGTGATCGTTGTATTCAGCTTATTATATCTCCGGAGAACAACTTCAATCCTTGCAAGAAGCTCAACGATCTCAAATGGTTTTACAATATAATCCTCGGCTCCCATCTTCAGACCCATGACACGGTCGTTCAGGGAGTTTTTTGCTGTAATAAAGATAACCGGTATTTTTAATGGTTTGATATATTCAAGAACATCATAGCCGGATGCACCCGGAAGCATGATGTCGAGCAGAACCAGATCAAAAGGGGGTTTCTTCCAGTATGTCTGCGGCAGCAAGTCCGTCATAAATACAGGTACAGGAATAGCCTGCCTTTGTCAGACTCATTTTGATCAGGTTTGCAATAGGTTTTTCGTCTTCAACTACTAGTATATTAATCATAGATATAACCTCCAAAGGGGTTCGCCTTCCAATGACCCCATACCTTGTAATTCTACTATATTTTACAAAAACTTGAAAGAGAATAATGCCGAAAAAAAGAGATTTAAGGTTTCGCCCGGCTCCTCCCGGTTGTGTATTGCCCCGCTTCATGTCTGCCCCTTCCGGCTGGATTCTTTGCATATAAACTCGCATATTTTCTATGAATTGTACCTGTCTTATTTGCTCATGCTCCTGCGCAAACTCGCCTTCGGCTCAAACATGCACCCGCATTCGCTGGCAAGGTACAAGTGCATAACGAAAATATTGCTTTTATGTTTATATGCAAAGAATCCAGCTGGTAGTAGGCAGGCGCGAAGTTGGGTAATACATAGCCGGTAGTGGGTAGGTGCGAGGACAAGCCGGGCGTGGCAATGCGGAACATTGGGTAGTTCACAAGATGTTGTTTAGATGGTATATTAATAAAGATTGGATGAAAATGGATACACTGTGTGGTTAAAAAAGGGCAATATTTCTTAATAAAGGACAATAAGCAAATGATGAAAAAGGAAGAACTGAAAGAATTAGAGGAAAAGATTCTGAATGGCTATCGAATCCAAAGGGAGGAAGCAGAGCTGCTTATCGATGTAGATCTGTCAGAGCTTTCTGAGGCGGCAGACCGGATCCGACTGCATTTCTGTGGAAATGTCTGCGATGTCTGTTCTGTGGCGGCTGTTAAGGTTGGACAGTGCGGTGAGGACTGTCTGTACTGCGCACAGTCAACCAGAGCAAAGGAGAAGGTCCCGGCGGAATGTGTACTGGGTGAGCAGATCCTGACCGATATAGCGGTTCAGGATAAGAGCCGTGGTTCTTACCGGTACGGGCTTGTATCTGTTGGACGGCGGCTGTCGAAACGGGAGGTAGCACTGGCAGTTCAGAATGTGGAGGATATCAGGAAGACAGCAGATATCCATGTCTGCGCATCTCTTGGTATGCTGGATGAGGAGGATTTCATAAAGCTTCATGAAGCTGGTATGACAATGGTTCATAATAACATGGAAGCATCGGATGCGTTCTTTAAGACCTTGTGCACGACGCATACATCAGATGATAAGAGAAAGAGTATCCGTGCAGCCAAGGCGGCTGGTATGAAAGTGTGCAGTGGTGGACTGATCGGACTGGGAGAGACGCTTTTGGATCGGATCGATCTGGCATTTTCGTTAAGAGAGCTGGATGTGGACTCGGTTCCGATCAATATGCTGAATCCGATTCCGGGAACGTATTTTGAACATCAGGAGCCGATGAAGCAGGAGGAGTTCCTCCGGACGGTGGCTGTTTTTCGTTTTATCCTTCCGGATACCTTTATCCGTCTGGCGGCAGGCAGAGCCTATTTGCCGGATAATGGCAAGGCAGCTCTTCGTGCCGGGGCAAATGCCGTGATCAGCGGTGACTTTCTGACAACGACCGGAATCACATTTGAAACTGACCTGCAGATGATCCGTGAACAGGGATACGAGATTGGAGCACCAGAGCCAGGCACCCGCATGGACTTTTAAAATGGAACTACCGGTTGTTGAATTTTCTGAGAGAAAACATATATTATGAATATGATTGGAACATAGAATCAGGTTTAAATGTGATCAGGAAAATTATTTAGATATATTTAATTGAAAATCAGGCGATTTTAATAATATAGAAAGAAAAAGAGGTACAATATGAATATTTATGACAGAATGATGGCGATAGGAACAAAGATGACAGAGATGGATGCATCGACATATCAGGGAGCATTTATCGGCAAGATCTCATATATGGCAGAGAAGGAACAGGCTGGACAGGCAGACAGTATCCGCTATGAATTCGGGGCTGTAAAGGAGAATGCATTTATGTACATCCTTCCGATCCTCGGTTATGTGGATGGCGTAGAGACACCGGTAGAGAAATTTACCGTGACACTTGTAAAGCCATCCGATAAAGAGAAGGAATTGAAGCGCGTAGAGGCTGCATCATATGATAATGCAGAGGAGTTCCACACATTTTCAAAAAAAAGAAGAGTTTACAGCTTCAAGCAAGGAGACAGGTGATCAGAATAAGATTCATCTGACCGATCATCCGGTTGTTCAGGGTATGTTGCTTCTTCGTACAGCGGCTGTAAAATCAGAGGACGTATCCAGAATTGATGTTAAATTTGTAGAGCCATCTTATGCAGAAGAAGAGTTAAAGTGGGCATTTGACGGAAGAGATCATGTGCTGTTCGCAGATGGTTATGTAAAAAGCGACGTTCCGTATCAAATAATTGCTGGCATGGAGGGTGTATGAAGGTAAATAAATTCAGCCTGACGTATCTGGCTGGGATGGTTATGATCCTGATATCCGGATGTTTTCCATTCCTGGGATACCGGTTTACCATGAAGGATTATCAGGATGTAAAGGAATGGTTTCCGCTTTTAAATCTGAAAAAGCTTGCAGACCGTTATCAGGCGATGGGAGATATCAATCTGTTTGTCCGGATATTGCCTTATCTGGCAATCCTTACCGGGATAGCCGGAATTGTACTGGTTGTGATCTATCTGCGTGGAGACCGGGATACCTGGGACATCTTCAATCTGATGTTTTTTATACCGGCTGTTCTTTCCGGTATTGAATTATTCCTGCTGACACACAGTAAGACGATTCGGGCGATTCATGGGATTATGGAAGAAACAACACGCAGTATGCAGGAAAATGGCTATAAAGGCTTTGCAGGATACCGGCTGGGCTTCTATCTGTTTCTGGCAGGTATCATTATCAGTCTGGTCAGTGCGGTGTGTTTCTTTGCACTGGATCGTGAATAAAAATAGAACAGGGGTGTGAGAAATGGCAAATGAGAAGATCCTGTTAGTTGAGGATGATTTTGCTTTGGCAATGGGGACGGAATATACATTAAAGACAGAGCATTATGAAGTGGTGCATGCTTCGGATCTTAAGACTGCGAGAAAGTGTCTGCAGCCGGATATCGATCTGGTGCTGCTTGATGTTATGCTGCCGGATGGAAATGGTTATGATTTCTGCAGAGAGATCCGTGAGGCAGATAATTATGTTCCGGTCATATTTCTTACAGCAGTATCAGATGAAGTGAATCTGGTGCAGGGACTGGAGCTTGGTGCAGATGATTATATAGCAAAACCATATCGGGTAAAGGAACTGCTGACACGGATCTCTGTGATCCTGAGAAGACAACGGTATAACAATATCAAAAAAACAGATTTGGAAAATGAAGCAGGAGAAGATTTCATTTTCGGACACACCAGACTAGATAATAAACAGTATAAGATCTACCGGAATGAACGGAATATCGACAGTACACCAAGTGAATTTCGTTTGCTTCGGGAACTGACGCTTCATGAGAATCAGGTTATGACACGGAGACAGTTGATCGAACGGTTGTGGGATGTCGATGAGTCATTTGTGGATGATAATACCTTGTCGGTATATATCAAACGATTGAGAGATAAGCTGGAAGAGGATTCGGCATATATCTGTACTGTCCGGGGGATTGGTTATATGTTTGTTCCGGACTCAGCAAATAAGTAAAAACAGTAATAGAAATAAACGGCAGGAGTGCTTGGAATGCATTCCCTGCCGTTTGCTATATATGGTTATTACTTATTTCAATTTTACATAAGCGGCTGAAACATAGCCGTTGTAGGTTCTGCCGTCCTTTGTGAAGGAAATCTGATACCAGTCCTGATATAAGCCTTTGAGTGTAAGCTCTGTTCCATAAGAAACTGTCTGAATAATATCATATCCGGTTCCGGGACCTTTTCTTACATTTAAGACACTGCATATAACCTGCATCTTCTGGCTGCCTTTCTTGCTAGCGGTAAGTGCAGATCTGGTTCCCTTGTAAGCCTTTCCATTTGACTTGTTGTAGGCAACGATGCAATAGCTGTATTTGGATGATCCGGCTTCATTGATAATATAGGAAGAAGCGGCGGAGTTGGTGATCGTTTTCAGCTTTGTATACTTCTTTGTTTTATTTGTATAACGATAGATATAATACCCATCTGCATCTGTCTGAGCCTTCCATGTCATTAACTGCCTGGAACCGTAGCTGTTTACAGCTACTCCTGTTACCTTTTTCGGTGGGATCTTAACGGTTATCGTAGCTGCATCACTGATCGAAGTAGCACCGTTTCCGCGGTAATAGGTTTTAACCTTGAATTTATAGGTTCCGTTTGCGGACAGTCCCTTCTGTGTCCAGGAAGTCTTATCGGAAGATAATTTTGCAATCCGTTTCCAGGAAGAACCTGTGGTTCCGTTTTTCATATAAACAAGATAACCTGAAATATTCTTAGAAGATTTCCAGGAAATACTTACAGAGTTATTCTTGGATGGGATAACGGACACGCTTCTGGCATTTGCTGGTTTTGTCATAATAGATACTGTTTTGGAACGATCTGTACGGACATTGTTGCCGGATTTCTTGTAGTAAGCAACAACACAGTATTTGTAAATGGTATTGCCACTTAATTTTTTATCTGTATATGAGGTTGTGTTTTTATTTGTGATCGTTTTAACGCGTACCCATTTACCATTGTCATTTAAACGGTAAACGATATAGCCGGCAACATTTATCTGACCATTCCATTTAACGGTTACGGTATTCTTTGTAGAGGAAGCAGTTACACCTGTGGCCTGTCCGGGACGGGTGTTTCCGTTTATGGAAGAGGAGTATTTGAAAAATGCGCGGCGGCTGCCTTCTTCAAAGTAAGCACGCACTTTATAAGTGTAAGTTGTTCCGCTTGCCAGCTTGGTATCTGTGTAAGTATTGTTTTTGGCTCCTTTTACATAAGCAACGGTTTTGTATTTACCGGTTGCCGGATTGAAACGTACGATGTGGTATCCGGAAACTTCGGTCTGCGGAGTCCATTCTAAAGTAAGAGAATCCTTTGCCCGTTTGGCGATTGAAACTTTATCAATATTCTTTTCCTGTGTAGCGGCATGAACGATATTGGACTCTCCACCGTTGTAAGCACCGGAATTTGTTCCGTAGAACGCAAGTACCTTGTAACTGTATAAGGTTTCTACCTCCAGACCCTTGTTTGTAAATGAAGTATTGCTTGCACCGACTGTCGTTCCGACATGCTTATATGTATTTGTGCTCTTGTCAAGACGATAGATCTTATAACCATATACATACGGTACTTTATCCCATTTCAAGGATACCTTCTGCATGGAAGTTGAAGTGATATGCAGATTCTTAACGGCTTCCGGTTTTTTGATGTACCGGAAATTCATATCAACATTACCGCTGATGCCGGCTACAGAGCCGGAAGATGTGTACTGCCAGTAGGAATATTTACCTTCGTAAGATGCATGCACACTGTTGGTTACAGAATCCCATCCCGGATATTGGGCGAGCCAGATCGGGAACCGTTTTGCCAGTACATCTGCATATACATCATCTGTGAGTAAAGATTTATTTGCATAGACCATAGCGGTGTAATTATTCTTCTCTACCTCTTCACAGAAAGCAGTACAGATCGTAGTTGCGGCAGCAGGGCTTAAGTTTGCCCGTGCAAGTCTGCCGGAATGATTGATGTAGTATTCGTAGTCCATAACAACCGGAAGCTTTATGTTATAGCCCTTGATCAGCTTCATGGTGTAGTTGGCCTCTGCTCTTGCTTCGGCCGTTGTGATCGCCTGGGAATAGACATATACGCCGACATCCAGTCCTGCGGCGAGAGCACCTTCGATGTTTTCCTTATATAATGCGTCTGCTTCCAGCACACCGGATTCTGTGGTACGGAGTGCGACACGGATCAGAGCAAAATTAATTCCGTCTGCCTTGACCTTCTTCCAGTCGATATTGCCCTGCCAGCGGGAGATATCAATACCATTTTATAATGTCATAGCCCTTGAACTGTGCATCATGGGCATAGATGCTGGTATCAATGGAAGCCAGAGAAGGATTCTTGATGCTGTCAGATTTTTTTGAAGCTCCTGAATTGCCTGTGGATCTTCTCCGTATTTTTTATTGATAAGGGCAATCTGTTCCTTTGTTAATGAAGAACTGTCAAATGTTCCTGTTTCCACCATTTCATCAATTTCGTCAGCATATGAAATGCTGGATGACTGGGTAGAAACTGTTGTGTACGCATATTGTGACTGCGCATAGGCCTGACCGGCGATCTTAGGTGCGCTGAAGATCGTGAGACCGGCGACAGCACTGCACAATACCGTGGTAATAAGAGTTTTTTTCACGATAAGCAACCTCCAATTTTTATTTATCCTTAACTAATTTATAATATTTTTTTTACATATAAATGTCAATAATCTGGGGAAATTTAAGAACTATGAAAAAACAGGTAAAAGATCAGATAAAATCTGTACCAGAAATTTTGCACAAAAAAAGCATTTTTGTAGTGCCAAGTCAGGCGATGACGTGTTATAATCAACACGGTAATAAAAAAATGAAAGGAACATCATATGGAGAAAAAAAAAGATTTTTTGGGGCATTAGGCGGTATGTTAAAAGGACTGGTCCGCCCGGCAGAATATATTAAGACAGGAAAAAGTGCAACATGGTTTTCCATCCATTTGTTGGTGATCCTTGTATGCGTGATTCTTCCGACGTTAGTATTTTATATGCCGGTCAGCAAGAGAATCGGATATAACCGCCTGGCAGATGCGATCGATGACAGAATTGCATATTTCAGTGTAAGTGAAGACGGATTTTATTGTAAGAAGCAGTATGAATTAAAACGTCCGGGAGAAGCATATATCAGAATCGATTCTACGGATTACGATACGGAATCAGATGAGATCGATGAACTTCTTGAGGTTGGACATTATAAGACAATGGTAGTGGTCAGCAATCAGGAGATTCTGCTGTACAGCGATGATTCACCGACCAGGATCAGTTGGAACAGTGTTTATTCGCACCTGCGTTCGATCGAGAAGCGGGATGTATATGATAAGGATACATTATTAAATCTGACAAGAAAATATGATACTCCGTTATTGATCGGGATTACACTTGTGCTGGCGGTATTGCTGATATTTGTCTACTATGTCGGAACCCTGATATGGGGATTTATCATAAATGCACTCAAGCATGTATTTGGTATCAGTGATGAGATCGGTTTTTCGGATATCGTAAAGGCGTCCACACTTATCAGAACTCCGTGGTTTATAGCGGCGATCCTGATCGCAGGATTTGTATTAAAGGGACAGTTTGTATTTATGTATATTCTGTGTGTGATCATAACATTTGTCTATCTGATCGCAGCAGTCAAATTATATGCAGATGAGATCCTACGGATACCGGAGAAACCGGAAACAAAAGCGGGAGAACAGGAAGATCATGTGCCGGATGAAGAGTATTATGGAGACTGATAATAGTTTCTTAGTATAAAAACAACAAATTAGGAGGCATTATGCGTAAAACTAAAATTATATGTACATTAGGGCCATCAACAGATGATGATGATATTTTGAGAAAGCTTATGATCGAGGGAATGAATGTTGCCCGATTCAACTTTTCACATGGAGATCATGCACAGCATAAACGCAACATGGAACGTATCATGAAGTTCAGAACAGAGCTGAACCTTCCGGTTGCAACACTGCTGGATACAAAGGGACCGGAGATCCGTGTAAAAAAGATTTCAAAAATGGAAAGATTGAACTGGAAGCCGGGGCAGACATTTACACTTACAACCGATGAGGTTGAAGGTGATGAGAAGATGGTTTCAATCACATATAAGAATCTTGTAAATGATGTAAAACCGGGGAATACGATACTGATCGATGACGGTCTGATCGAGATGACGGTAGAGCAGGTATCCGAGAATAAGATCGTCTGTCGTGTAGTAAATGGCGGTCCGGTATCCACAATCGCAAGGGCGTAAATGTACCACGCGTAAATCTGTCCATGCCATACATCAGTGAGCAGGATCGTGCAGATATCATATTTGGTATTGAGAATGACTTTGATTTTATTGCAGCGTCCTTTGTAAGAACGGCAGATGATGTATTGGAGATCCGTAAGATTTTAGATGAGCATGGCTGTGATAATATAAATATTATTTCCAAGATCGAGAATATGCAGGGTGTGGAAAATATCGACGAGATCATCCGTGTATCAGATGGTATCATGGTAGCACGTGGTGATATGGGTGTTGAAATTCCGTTTGAGGATGTTCCTGTAATCCAGAAAATGATCATCAAGAAGGTTTACAATGCAGACAAGCAGGTTGTAACAGCAACCCAGATGCTTGATTCCATGATCAAGAACCCAAGACCGACAAGAGCAGAGGCAACAGACGTTGCAAATGCAATCTATGATGGAACCAGCGCGATCATGCTTTCCGGTGAGACAGCCGCAGGCAAGTATCCGGTAGAAGCACTCCATACCATGATTAAGATCGCAGAACGTGCAGAAGAAGATATTGATTATACAAAACGTTTTTATGAGAGAGGAAATATCCAGAATCCGGATATCACCAGCGCAATCTCCCATGCAACCTGTACAACAGCAATCGATCTTGGCGCAGCAGCGATCGTAACCGTAACAAAATCAGGAAAAACAGCCCGCATGATTTCTAAATACAGACCGAAATGTCCGATCATCGGATGTTCACCGGTTGAAAAGGTATGTCGTCAGTTAAATCTGTCATGGGGCGTTCAGCCGCTTCTGATCGCAGAGGAGAATAATACGGATGATCTGTTTGAGCATTCTGTAGAAGCTGCGAAGAGAAATCATTACATCAAGGATGGAGAGATCGTTGTTATCACTGCCGGCGTTCCACTTGGTGTTGCCGGAACAACCAACCTGATCAAGGTACATGTTGTTGGACATATCCTTGTAAAAGGTACTTCTGTAAACGAGAGAAGTCGGTATGTGCTCCTTTATGTGTAGCAGAAACAGAAGAAGATCTTCAGAAAAATTACAATCCGGGAGATATTATTGTAATGAAAGAGACCAGCAATAATATCATGGAACAGTTAAAGACTGCATCTGCGATCGTGTGTGAAAAGGATGGGAAAAAAATTCACATGCTGCGATCGTAGGCCTCAGCCGTGATGTTCCGGTTATCATCGGAGCAAAGAATGCGACCCAGATATTAAAAACAGGTGCCATCGTTACAGTAAAAGCCAAAGATGGAGTAGTTGTTTCTTAAGTTTGTAACAAATGTAATAAATCTTAATTTTTAAAAAAACGCTGAAAAACAAGCAAAAACACGGGAATGCCATGTTGACAAGCATTTGAATTGTTGTTATAATGAACCAGAAATGTAACAATTTCGTAACAATGTTTGATGACATGGCATTTCCATGTCAGGGAGGTAATAAGATGTCCAAAGGAACCAGAAAGATATCCGTTGCGGGTAGTAACAGTCAGTCTGGCAGCTACAACGGCATTTGGCGTGATCAAAGCAAATAACATATATGATGATTCAACGATCGGACTCTCATCAGCGCTTGACAGATATGTAGAATCTGTTCAGCTTGAAACGGCTTCAGCCGGAGATGGAAGTACACCGACGGATGCTTCTTCTGAAACAGTTAAGACAGAAACAGCAAAGACTGAGACAAAGAAGACATCAAAAAAGAGTACCAAGAAAGAAGAAAAAACAACAGAAGCTGCGACAGAGGAAACGGGAGCGGCAGAGGAAACCTGTAAGTATCCACAGTTTGAAGGAAAGTGTCTTACAACTGTAACGGATGAGGTTAATATCCGTGCTACAGCAAGTGTAGACGGTGAACTGGTCGGAACACTTGGAGCAAATGGTATTGCCCTTGTAAAGGAAAAAGGTGATACGTGGACAAAGGTTGCATCCGGTAGCTGTGAAGGATACATAAAGAACGATTTCCTTGTATATGGTGACGATGCAGGTGCTTATGCAGAAGAACATTGCAGCAAGTTGGCAACTGTTACAACAGAAACCTTGAATGTACGTGCCGAGGCAGATGCAGACAGTGAATGTCTTACAATGATCCCTGGTGGAGAATCATATTCAGTAATCGGTCAGGCAGATGGCTGGACAGAAGTAAAGGTTGATGATGAGACTGCCGGTTATGTAAGTTCGGATTATGTTGAAATTTCATATAATACAGTAAAGGCTATCTCGGTAGAAGAGGCTGAAGCTGCAAGAGCAGCAGAAGAGGAAGAATTGAGAAGACAACAGGAAGAACAGCAGAAGCAGCAGGAGGAAGAGCAGCAGGCAACAGAAACCCCTACGGAAGCTTCGACGGAGACTCCTACAGAAGCACCAACTGAGACACCAACAGAAGCCCCTACGGAAGCACCAACTGAGGCTCCTACGGAAGCACCTTCTGAGGATCCGGTGCCATCCAGCGGTTCAACTGGTGTAGACCTTGCAAAATTATGCATTACAGTTTGTTGGTAATCCTTATGTATATGGCGGTACAAGCCTTACAAATGGTGCTGACTGTTCAGGATTTACATTATCCGTATATGCACACTTCGGAATTTCACTTCCACATTCCGCAACTGCTCAGTCTTATTACGGAACAGAAGTAAGTCTTTCAGAGCTGGAACCGGGTGATCTGTTATTCTACGGAACAGACGGAGATATCGGACATGTTGGAATCTATACAGGTGGCGGCATGATCGTACATGCAAGTACAGAAGCAACAGGAATCAAGACATCTGTATACAATTACAGAACTCCGATCAAGGCAGTCAGACTGCTTGGACAATAAAGGATAAACAGAATAGAAGAAAAGTCGGTACATGGTGAGTGAACAGGTTCTTGTTTCTCCCGGTATGTATCGGCTTTTTTTTTTGCATTCGATGAATACAAGACTGTAAATTAAGAAAATATGGGAGATAGAAAAAAAGATACATATGCATTTGTGTAGGTTTTTTCATAAATTATATAAAATAGTTGTTAATTTGACTAAAAATGAAAAACAAACGGTTTCCTTTTGTTTAAAATGACTTGAAAAAATGGTGGTTTATGTTATAATAAGATTATCAATTCGGGGACACCCGAAAAAAGAAGGAGTTGGGCAACATGAATTACATAATTAGTGGAAAAAAACATCGATGTTACTGAAGGTTTAAAGAATGCAGTATATGACAAGCTGTCCAAGCTTGAGAAATATTTCGCAGAAGATGCTGTTGCACAGGTTACATTTAGTGTAGAGAAAGACAGACAGAAGATAGAAGTTACGATCCCTATGAAAGGACATATCATTCGTGCAGAACAGGTAAGTGATGATATGTATGTATCGATCGATCTTGTGCTAGAAGTAATCGAGAGACAGGTGAACAAGCATAAGAAGAAATTGATCGACAAGGAGCAGAATGCAGCATATCTCCAGAATTCATTTGTAGAAGAAGAAACAGATGAAGATGATGAGATTAAGATCGTTAGAAGCAAGAGATTTGCAGTAAAAGCCTATGTATCCGGACGATGCATGCATCCAGATGGATCTGCTTGGACATAACTTCTATGTATTTAGAAATGCAGAGACAGAAGAAGTAAATGTTGTCTACAAGAGAAAGGGTAATACATACGGATTGATCGAACCAGAATTTTAATCTCGTACCTGCTGAGCAGGGACAGATATTTTCAGAAGCTATAGTCTGAAGAATGTCTGCCTGAGATTTTCGGATAAAAAAAGGGTCGCCAGACAATTAACGCTGGCGGCTCTTTTTTTTGGTCAGATTTAAAGAATGAATGTTGATTATTCATCATTATTTCATAAATGCTTTACCAAAGCTTTTCAGATTCATTCTTGATATAAATTTCATATGATGGTATTATGTACCCTGAGTAATAAGATTTGGATATGAAACCAAGAAAACAGTTAGGAGAATAATAGAATGGGATTATTTGAAAAAGTATTTGGGCACACATAGTGAGAAAGAACTGAAGAAGATCGCTCCTATTGTGGACAAGATAGAAGCACTTGATTCTGACATGCAGGCATTGTCCGATGAGGAATTAAGAGCAAAGACAGCAGAATTCAAAGAGAGACTTGCAAATGGGGAAACGCTTGATGATCTGCTGGTAGAAGCATTTGCAGTTGTAAGAGAGGCTGCATACAGAGTGCTTGGCATCAAGCATTATAGAGTACAGTTGATCGGTGGCGTTGTATTACATCAGGGACGTATCGCCGAGATGAGAACCGGTGAAGGTAAGACCCTTGTGTCTACACTTCCTGTATACTTAAACGCACTGGAAGGCAAAGGTGTTCAGGTCGTAACAGTCAACGATTATCTGGCAAAGCGTGATGCTGAATGGATGGGTAAGGTTCATGAGTTCCTTGGACTTACAGTTGGTATTATTTTTGAATTCATCTACAAATGATGAAAGACGTGACGCATATGCATGTGACATTACTTATGTAACAAATAACGAACTCGGTTTCGATTACTTAAGAGATAACATGGTTATCTATAAAGAAAAAGCTTGTGTTAAGAGGGCTTCATTATTGTGTAATCGACGAGGTCGACTCTGTATTGATCGATGAGGCGAGAACACCTCTGATCATTTCAGGACAGAGCGGCAAATCGACAGAGCTTTATAAGATGTGTGATTACCTTGCAAGACGTATGAAGCGTGGTGAAGGTGATGGCGAGATCTCCAAGATGGATATGCTGATGAATACAGCAATTGAGGAAGACGGAGATTTTCTTGTAAATGAAAAAGACAAATACGTTATGCTGACAGCAAACGGTGTGAAGGAAGTAGAGCAGTTCTTCCATATCGAGAACCTGTCCGATCCTGAGAATATCGAGATCCAGCATAACATAATTCTTGCACTTCGTGCACATAACCTGATGTTCCGTGACCGTGATTATGTTGTAAAGGATGACGAGGTTCTGATCGTTGATGAATTTACAGGACGTATCATGCCGGGCCGTCGTTTCTCAGACGGACTGCATCAGGCGATCGAAGCAAAGGAAAATGTAAAGGTTAAGAGAGAGTCCAAGACACTTGCTACGATCACATTCCAGAACTTCTTTAATATGTTTGAGAAGAAAGCAGGTATGACAGGTACAGCAAGTACAGAGGAAGAAGAATTTAGAGAGATCTATGGTATGGATGTTGTAGAGATCCCAACCAACCTTCCGGTACAGAGAATTGACCACCCGGATTCTATCTTCAAGACAAAGAAAGAGAAATTAAACGCTATTGTTGAGCAGATCAATGAGAGTTACAGAAAAGGACAGCCTGTTCTGGTTGGTACAATCAATATTGATGCATCTGAGGAACTCAGCCACATGCTCAGCAAGAAAAAAAATTCCACATAAGGTATTAAATGCAAAGTTCCATGAGCTTGAGGCAGAGATCGTTGCAGAAGCAGGTCAGAAGAATGCAGTTACGATCGCAACGAACATGGCTGGTCGTGGTACGGATATTAAGCTTGGCGAGGGCGTTGCTGAACTTGGCGGACTTCGTATCATTGGTACAGAACGTCATGAGTCCAGACGAATCGATAATCAGCTCCGTGGACGTTCCGGTCGTCAGGGAGATCCCGGTGAGTCCAAGTTCTACATCTCTCTGGAGGATGATCTGATGAGATTGTTTGGTTCTGAGAGAGTTATGAGCCTTTATGATACATTGAAGATCCCGGAGGGCGAAGAGATCCAGCATAAGACAATCTCGAACTTCGTAGAGAAGGCCCAGAAGAAGATCGAAAAGCAACAACTTCGCGATCAGAAAGAATCTGTTAGAGTATGACCGTGTAAATAATGAACAGAGAGAGATCATGTATAAGGAGCGCCGGAGAGTCTTAGACGGTGAAGATATGCATGAAGTTATCCTGAAGATGCTCAAGGATGATATCAATGCATGTGTAGATACTGTATGCTCATCAGAAGTTGCACCGGAAGAGTGGAATATTGTAGAGCTTGACAATATGATCCGTGAAATCATTCCATTTACAGAACCAATCGCACTTACTGAGCATGAGATCAAAAAGGGTGACACAGAAGAACTCAAAGAGAGATTGTATAATGAGGCTGTGGAACTCTACCATGAGAAAGAAAAAGAATTCCCAAGTCCGGAAGATATGCGTGAGATCGAGCGTATTATCCTTCTGAAGGTAATTGATAGAAAATGGACTGACCATATCGACGATATGGAACAGTTAAAGCAGGGCATCGGACTTCAGTCACTGGGTCAGAGAGATCCTGTTGTAGAATATAAGTTTGCCGGTTATGACATGTTCAATGAAATGACAAGAGCAATTCAGGAGGATACAGTAAAACTGCTTCTTCGTGTTAAGGTTGAACAGAAGGTTGAACGTGAGGAAGTAAATAAAGTTACAGGAACAAACAAGGATGATACTGTATCCAGAGGGCCTGTAAAGAAAGCAAAAAAAATCGGAAGAAATGATCTGTGCCCATGCGGCAGCGGTAAGAAATATAAGAACTGCTGCGGACGGAACGAATAGAAATAATGTGTTGCGGATGCAACCGATAAAGTAGGTGAGAAATTAATGATAGAGACAGACCAGTTTAAGTTCACACTGAATCAGTACAGACAACCATTAATGGAAGTAAGGGATTCACTTTGACATCGCTGGCAGAAAAGACAGCATAGGAAAATTACAATATGAGATGGAACAGCCGGGCTTCTGGGATGATGTAGCAAAGTCAACCAGTGTTTCCAGACAGTTAAAGGAGCTGCAGGATTCGCTGGAGGAATATCAGAAGCTGGAACAGGATTTTTCAGATATTGAAACCCTGATTCAGATGGCGGAAGAAGAGGGCGATTCCTCTATGATAGAGGAAATCGGTGAGATGCTGACAGCATTTCAGAAGGAATTCGAAAATTACAGGATCAGTCTTCTGCTGTCGGATGAGTTTGATGGTTACGATGCCGTTATGACGCTTCATGCAGGAGCCGGCGGGACAGAGTCCTGTGACTGGACATCGATGTTATACAGAATGTATACCAGATGGGCGGAAAAGCACGGTTTCAAGGTGGAAGTGCTTGACTATCTGGAGGGTGATGAGGCTGGCATTAAGTCGGTTACGATACAGATCAGTGGACAGAATGCTTATGGATATCTGAAATCAGAAAAAGGAGTACATCGTTTGGTTCGTATTTCACCGTTCAATGCAGCGGGCAAGCGGCAGACTTCATTTGCTTCCTGTGATGTGATACCGGAGATAGAGGAAGACCTGGAAGTGGATATCAATGAAGATGATCTCCGGATCGATACTTACAGATCGAGCGGAGCCGGTGGACAGCACATCAATAAGACATCATCGGCGGTTCGTATCACGCACATTCCGACCGGTATCGTAGTACAGTGCCAGAATGAGCGTTCACAGCATATGAATAAGGATAAGGCTATGCAGATGCTGAAGTCTAAGCTGTATCTGATCAAGAAACAGGAGAATTTGGATAAGATTTCGGATATTCGGGGTGAGATACTGGAGAATGGATTTGGAAGCCAGATCCGGTCTTATGTTATGCAGCCGTATACGATGGTGAAGGATCACCGGACAGGTGAAGAAAGCGGAAATGTTGCCGCAGTTTTAGATGGAGAACTCGACGGATTTATGAATGCATATTTAAAATGGTGCAGCCGGAGTGAGTCGTAATATACAAAAAAAGAATGCAAAAAGGAGAGACACCCACATGGTAAATATAGCAGTATTAGGTTATGGTACAGTTGGTTCAGGCGTGGTTGAAGTAATCAATACAAATCACGAGATCATTAATAAGAGAGCGGGAGAAGAGATTAACATCAAGTATGTTCTTGATCTGAGAGATTTCCCGGGAGATCCTGTACAGCAGATACTGACACATGACTTCAATGACATCTTAAACGATGATGAAGTAAAGGTTGTTGTTGAAGTAATGGGAGGAATCAATCAATCCTGCCTATACATTTGTAAAAACAGTGCCTTGCAGCAGGCAAGAGTGTAGCAACATCCAATAAGAACTGGTAGCTTCTCACGGACCGGAATTACTTGCGATCGCAAAAGAGAACAATGTGAATTTCTTATTTGAGGCATCTGTTGGCGGTGGTATTCCGATCATCCGTCCATTAAATACCTCTATCACAGCAGATGAAGTAACAGAGATCACAGGTATTTTAAACGGAACAACAAATTATATCCTGACCAAGATGGATCAGGAAGGTGCATCTTATGATGAAGTGCTGAAGCAGGCACAGGATCTGGGATATGCAGAAAGAAATCCGGAAGCAGACGTAGAAGGTGGAGATGCGTGTAGAAAGATCGCTATCCTGACTTCTATCGTATATGGAAAGCATCTGGATTACACTAAGATCCATACAGAAGGAATCACAAAGATCTCAACAGAAGATTTCAAATATGCAGATGCACTTGGTGTATCGATCAAATTAGTAGGGTACGACTAAAAAAGGAAGGAGATACCTTATACTCCTTCGTTGCACCTATGATGCTGGACGAGAACCATCCATTATCCGGTATCCATGATGTATTCAATGGCATATTTGTACATGGAAATGTTGTAGATGATATCATGTTCTATGGAAGAGGAGCAGGAAAGCTTCCAACAGCATCCGCCGTTGTATCCGATGTTGTAGACGAAGTAAAACATATGGGTAAGGATATTATGGCAAGCTGGGATGCAGAAGCACTTCCGATCGGTGATTTCAGAGATGCGGTTAATCGTTTCTTCATACGGGTAAGTGCAGATGCGATCACAAAAGATGAGATCCAGAAGCTGTTTGGTGATGTGACATATGTAACAGCAGAAGGTGTGGACGGAGAGCTTGCATTTATCACTTCGTCCATGACTGAGGGCAGTTTTGCTGATATTACAGCTAAAATTGATAAAATTTTCAGCATAATCAGAGTAGCATTTTAGAGAAAAAAGTTGTATAACCATAAGATGGCCGATGTAAAAACGGGTTATCACTATATGGAAATAACCGGATGATCAGATGAAAAGAAAAGGAGGACACCGATGAAAAGAGCCGACTACATTAGCTGGGATCAGTATTTTATGGGTATTGCACTGTTGTCAGCAGAGAGAAGCAAAGATCCTTCCACTCAGGTTGGTGCATGTATTGTAGACGATAATAATCGTATTCTGTCGGAAGGGTATAATGGTATGCCTGCCGGATGTGAAGACGATATCATGCCATGGGGAAAAATCGGTGATCCTTTGAACAATAAATATTTCTTTTGTGTGTCATGCAGAATTAAATGCCATCCTGAATTACAGAGGCGGTAGTTTAAAGGACGCAAGACTTTATTCGACCTTATTCCCTTGCAATGAATGTGCGAAAGCAATCATTCAGTGTGGGATAAAAAGAGGTGATCTATCTGTCGGATAAATATGCCAGTACCGACAGCACGATGGCATCCAAGAGAATGTTTGATATGGCAGGAGTTACTTATCGACCATATGAAGTAAAAGGAAAGAAGATAACGATAGATTTATGATGATTGTAAAAGAAAGCAACAGCAGAGAAGACACATACAGGATCGGACGGGAGCTTGGCGAACAGGCGGTTCCGGGACAGGTTTTCTGTTTCTTTGGAGATCTGGGCGTAGGAAAGACGATATTTTCACAGGGATTTGCCAAAGGTCTTGGAGTCGATGATATTGTGAACAGCCCTACATTTACGATCGTGAAAAAGAATATGATAACGGACGGCTTCCGTTATATCATTTTGATGTCTATCGGATCGGAGATGTGGATGAGATGGAAGAAATCGGCTACAATGAGATGGTATACGGTGATGGAGTATGCCTGATCGAATGGGCAAATCTGATCGAAGAGATCCTTCCGGATCATTATCAGAAGATAACGATTGAAAAAGACCTTGAAAAAGGGACAGATTATAGAAAGATAACGATAGAAGAGGTTTAAAAGATATGAAGATCCTCGCTCTGGACAGCTCAGGGCTGGTTGCATCCGTTGCCTTATTAGAAAATGACAATCTGGTTGCAGAATTTACAGTAAATAACAAAAAGACACATTCACAGACCTTGCTTCCGATGCTGGACGAGGTTGTAAACGCAGCAGGTATTGAGCTTGATGCAGTAGATGCGATCGCGATCGCAGCAGGTCCGGGGTCATTTACCGGACTGCGTATCGGAGCAGCAACGGTAAAAGGACTGTCGCTTGCACTTGATAAGCCGGTTGTGCCTGTTCCGACATTGGAAGGACTTGCATACAATTTCTGGGGAAGTGACAGGCTGATCTGTCCGATCATGGATGCCAGAAGAAATCAGGTCTATACTGGATTGTACAGATTTGACGAAGCAGGTAATCTGGTTACAGAGATGGATCAGATCCCGATGGATGTAAATGAGTTGATCGATCTGCTTCTTGAAAAAAGATGAAGAAGTGCAGTTTACAGGTGATGATGGCATACAGGTGTATGGATCTCAGATCCTGTCAAAGATGAAGCATGCACGTCTGGCACCGGCACATCTGAACAAACAGAAGGCTGGATCAGTCGCATATGCCGGCGCTTACCGGTATGCGCATGAACAATATATAAATGGAGATGATTTTGCTCCGGAATATCTGTGAATGTCTCAGGCAGAAAGAGAAAGAAAAGAGAAAGGTGAAAGAAATGAGTAATAGCGTCAGTGATGGCGGGGCGGCGGGGCCCTATTTAGACAACATTGAGATAAGAGAAGGCGATGAGGAACAGTTGCTTGATATTGTTTCTCTGGGAGAAAAAGTATTTATGAGTTCCTGGAATGAGCAGATGGTTGCGACATCCATGTATGGAACGTATGATACCGTGCTTACAGCAGTTGACACAACGAAGGATGACAAGGTGGTTGGTTATTGTATCTTTACTGCACCGTGTGAGGATTGTGAACTGCTTCGGATTGCTGTTGATAAAGATTACAGGAAATGTGGAATCGGACACAGACTGATGAAAGAAATGATCCGCATGTGTGTAGAAGACAATGGAGAAAAGATCTTCTTGGAGGTTCGTGAGTCTAATGACGCAGCAATATCAATGTATGAATCACTAGGCTTCGATGAGATTTCCAGAAGGAAAGATTATTATAAAAAACCAACAGAAGATGCTGTTATCATGGAACTGAAGTGTTCACATTCATAATACATAGATGACAGGAATTCCCACTACAAAAGATGCATTTTTTCTATTATAATCGACAATAGAAAAGATACAGAGATCGCCGGGGAACCGGAAGATCAGGAGGAAATTATGATGGATGTAATACGCTGCAATATGTGTGGGAAAGAATTGTCAGTCAGAAATGACATTTTGATGGAAGATGCAATTATAATTTCAAAAAAAGTGGGGATACTTCTCAAAGAAAGATGGAGAAACCCACAGGATCTGTATATGCGAAGATTGTTATGACCGGCTGGCAGACAGCTTTGCAGTACCGGTACAGAGAGACGAAACGGCAGAATATGTAGAACCAGAGAGTCATTTGAATATAAATGACTCTTTTTTTTCCTTACAGGAGAAATGGTTTACAGACAGAGTGGAAATAGAAGTTGGAGGATAGAATATGTTAGATGTATGTTTGCTTGGTACAGGCGGAATGATGCCACTTCCGTACAGAGCGTTGACATCCATGATGATACGATACAATGGCAGCTCTATATTAGTTGATTGTGGTGAAGGAACGCAGGTAGCAGTCAAACAGCAGGGATGGAGCTTCAAACCGATCGATGTGATCCTGTTCACATATTTTCATGCAGATCATATCAGCGGATTGCCTGGGCTACTCCTGACAATCGGAAATGCAGAACGAAAGGATCCGGTTCTGATGGTTGGGCCAAAACGGTTGGAACGGGTAGTGAACTCTCTGCGCGTGATCGCACCGGAGCTTCCATTTGAGATACAGTTTAAAGAACTGACAGAGGAAGAAGAAGAATTTGAAGTGTGTGGCTTACGTGCAAATGCGTACCGGGTAAATCATAATGTTACCTGTTATGGATATTCATTTGAGCTTGACCGTGCTGGTAAATTCGATGTGGAACGCACGTGCACAGGAGGTTCCGATGCAGATCTGGAATACATTGCAGAAGGGGCATGACGATAGAACTGGACGGCAGGCTCTATACACCGGATATGGTTATGGGACCGGATCGGAAAGGGCTTAAGGTCACATATTGTACAGATACCCGTCCGACACCACTTATTACAAAACATGCGGCAGGCTCAGACTTGTTTATCTGCGAAGGAATGTATGGTGAACCGGACAAATACGAAAAAGGCAGTTTCCCATAAGCATATGACAATGTATGAGGCGGCGGAGATTGCGAAAGAGGCAGAAGTAAAACAGATGTGGCTGACACATTATAGTCCGTCCCTGATCAAGCCGATGCAGTACATGGATGAAGTAAGAAAAATATTCCCGGCTGCGGTTGCAGGAAAAGACCGGATGGAGACAACGTTAAAATTTGCAGACTGATACAGACGGTAAAACAGGAAAAAGAGGAAGATGAAAATGGAGAAAAAAGATATAAAGATTCTGGCAATTGAATCATCTTGTGATGAGACTTCAGCGGCTGTCGTCGTAAACGGTAGGGAAGTATTATCAAATATCATATATTCACAGATTGACATTCACACACTGTATGGCGGCGTTGTTCCTGAGATAGCGTCAAGAAAACACATCGAGAAAGTGAATCAGGTAATAAGGGCTGCACTGAAAGAAGCAGACTGTACTCTGGATGATATAGATGCGATCGCAGT
>VOFK01004342.1_pt1:0-62500 | contig 269423 bp, 344 predicted proteins | sample 5384121 | NCBI WGS metagenome assembly VOFK01 (sample SAMN12384730, study PRJNA508395) | human gut metagenome | isolation source: healthy gut J | host: Homo sapiens | reverse complement strand
GCGAATAAAAAGCAGAACCGCGTACTTTTTGTAGAACGGTCCGGCGAGTTTCTTGTGCTGGCAAGGTTAAGTACCTCAGGTACGGAGCCGAAGTGAAAGCAAGTGTTAATAGCACGTAAAGTCAGTATAAGAAGACCCGAAACCCGGGTGATCTACCCATGTCCAGGTTGAAGTTGCCGTAAAAGGCAATGGAGGACCGAACGCACATCCGTTGAAAAGGGTGGCGATGAGGTGTGGGTAGGGGAGAAATTCAATCGAACCCGGAGATAGCTGGTTCTCCTCGAAATAGCTTTTTAGGGCTAGCCTCGTATTAGTCTAGCGGAGGTAGAGCACTGAATATCCTAGGGGGCGTCAAAGCTACCGAAGAGATTATCAAACTCCGAATGCCGTAAAGATGATGATTGGGAGTCAGACTGCACGAGATAAGTTGGGTAGTCAAAAGGGAAACAGCCCAGATCGTCAGCTAAGGTCCCAAAGTGCAAGTTAAGTGGAAAAGGATGTGGGATTTCTAAGACAACTAGGATGTTGGCTCAGAAGCAGCCATTCATTCAAAGAGTGCGTAATAGCTCACTAGTCGAGAGGTCCTGCGCCGAAAATGTCCGGGGCTAAAACACACCACCGAAGCTATGGAATGTGATAACATTGGTAGAGGAGCATTCTTAACGCGACGAAGCAGTACCGGAAGGAGCCGTGGAGTGATAAGAAGAGAGAATGCCGGAATGAGTAGCGAGATTTAAGTGAGAATCTTAAAGGCCGAATATCTAAGGTTTCCAGGGTAAAGCTGATCTTCCCTGGGTAAGTCGGGGCCTAAGGCGAGGACGAAAGTCGTAGTCGATGGATAACAGGTAGAAATTCCTGTACCACATACAAACAGAACTGTGGGGACGCAGAGAGAAAGCCAGAGCCGGAAATGGAAAAGCCGGTGCAAGCGAGGTATCCGTAAGGGGAGGCAAATCCCCCTTCAAGGAGAAGACGTAATGCGGAGTGAACTATAAGTAACGAAGCTGGTGAGCTGCTGCCAAGAAAAAGCCGCTATTGTTTTGTATGTGCCCGTACCGTAAACCGACACAGGTGGATGAGGAGAGGATCCTAAGGCCGGCGGGAGAAGTGTTGTTAAGGAACTCGGCAAAATGACTCCGTAACTTCTCGGGAGAAGGAGTGCCACAGAGATGTGGCCGCAGAGAAATGGCCCAAGCAACTGTTTAGCAAAAACACAGGTCTATGCGAAACCGAAAGGTGAGGTATATGGGCTGACGCCTGCCCGGTGCTGGAAGGTTAAGGGGAGAGCTTAGCGCAAGCGAAGGTTTGAATTTAAGCCCCAGTAAACGGCGGCCGTAACTATAACGGTCCCCTAAGGTAGCGGAATTCCTTGTCGGGTAAGTTCCGACCCGCACGAAAGGCGTAATGATTTGGGCACTGTCTCAACAACACACCCGGTGAAATTGAAATACCAGTGAAGATGCTGGTTACCCGCGCCAGGACGGAAAGACCCCATGGAGCTTTACTCCAGTTTGATACTGGGATTCGGTACTGTCTGTACAGGATAGGTGGGAAGCTAGGAAATGATGACGCCAGTTGTCATGGAGCTGACCTTGGGATACCACCCTTACAGTACTGGGTTTCTAACCTGCAGCCGTGACCCGGCTGGGGGGACAATGCCAGACGGGGAGTTTGACTGGGGCGGTCGCCTCCGAAAGGGTATCGGAGGCGCTCAAAGGTTCCCTCAGAATGGTCGGAAACCATTCGAAGAGTGCAAAGGCAGAAGGGAGCTTGACTGCGACACCGACGGGTGGAGCAGGTACGAAAAAATAGGACTTAGTGATCCGGTGGTATAACGTGGGATTGCCATCGCTCAACGGATAAAAAGCTACCCTGGGGATAACAGGCTTATCACTCCCAAGAGTTCACATCGACGGAGTGGTTTGGCACCTCGATGTCGGCTCATCGCATCCTGGGCTGTAGCAGGTTCCAAGGGGTTGGGCTGTTCGCCCATTAAAGCGGTACGCGAGCTGGGTTCAGAACGTCGTGAGACAGTTCGGTCCCTATCCGGCGTGGGCGTAGGATATTTGAGAGGAGCTGTCCTTAGTACGAGAGGACCGGGATGGACGGACCGCTGGTGTATCTGTTGTTGACCAACAGCATGGCAGAGTAGCCAAGTCCGGCAGGGATAAACGCTGAAGGCATCTAAGCGTGAAGCCCCCTCAAGATTAGATATCCCATTCTTTAAAGAAATAAGACCCCTTGAAGACTACGAGGTTGATAGGTCTGAGGTGTAAGTGCGGTAACGCATTCAGCTGACAGATACTAATAGGTCGAAGACTTATCCTGAGAGGTTCGAAAGATAAGCGGAAGAGATTGGAGAGAATGAAGTCGCAAGACTTTCTGTATGAAATTCTGAAGGTACATGAACAATAGAACATGTATCCATCAAACGTAAGATGTGAACGAAGTTTTGCTTGTTATCATCGAAGCGATTACCATAATGGCCCGGTGGCTCAGCTGGTTAGAGCGCCGCCCTGTCACGGCGGAGGTCGTGGGTTCGAACCCCATCCGGGTCGCTTGCGAAAGCAAAATTATATATGGGATCTTAGCTCAGCTGGGAGAGCATCTGCCTTACAAGCAGAGGGTCACAGGTTCGAGCCCCTGTAGGGGTCCCATTTATAACATGAGGACGTTTAGCTCAGTTGGTTAGAGCAATCGGCTCATAACCGATCGGTCCTGGGTTCGAGTCCCCGAACGTCCACTACGTTTTAAAATTAATATGGCCTGGTGGCTCAGCTGGTTAGAGCGCCGCCCTGTCACGGCGGAGGTCGTGGGTTCGAACCCCATCCGGGTCGCTTGCGAAAGCGCAAAATTAAATATGGGATCTTAGCTCAGCTGGGAGAGCATCTGCCTTACAAGCAGAGGGTCACAGGTTCGAGCCCTGTAGGTCCCATTGTCCAAAGGACATGCCGGCGTGGCGGAACTGGCAGACGCACAGGACTTAAAATCCTGCGGGACTAACCTCCCGTACCGGTTCGATTCCGGTCGCCGGCATTATTCAAAAAGCTTGAAACTGAAAGGTTTTAGGCTTTTTTTCGTTTGTCTAAAAATGGATAAAAATTCTAGATGGACACAGTGGAAGAATCCAACGATCACACTTACATTGGAGGAAGAAAGATTGCAAAGAAGGTTACAGGCACTGTAAAACTGGGCAATAAAAAAATATAAGGTTGTAAAGGGTGTTGTAAAAGCAACTATCAAAAAATAAAAGTATTTCATAAGGGTAAATCGAAATAAACTATCTTTCTGTGGAATGGCATGATAAAATAGAAACAGTATTTTTTAGGGAGGTTATGCTATGAAGCAGACAAGAAGTAAACAATTATGGCTGATGCTTGCTGCAGCAATGTGTATTTGCATACTGGCACTGATGGGTGCGGGCTCTTTATCAAAAAGCTGATAATGCAGGACAGATGTATACATATAGTGCAGCAGCATCATTTGTATGTGATGCAAATGGTACGATCACCGCATACAAAGGAAACAAGAATGCGGAACAGATCATTGTACCGGCAACGATCAACGGCAGGACAGTAACAGGAATTAGCAATAATGTATTTAAGGGATGTGAGAAGGTTTCCCTGATCGCAGTTCCGGATACGATTGTAACGATCGGTGACCGGGCATTTGAGAATTGCCAGAGCCTTAGTACACTGTACAGCTACAAGAAAGCAGATGCAAATGATACAGCTACGGCAACGGATGCAGCAGGAACTGCAACGGCACAGGGTGTTGTTGTTCCATATGCTGAGATGGGAGTTATCGCTATTCCTTCCAATCTGAAAAAGCTTGGTACAGGGGCATTTGCCGGCTGCCGGTCAATCGGCAGATTTGCAGCAGCAGATACAAGCGCTTATTTTAAGACATATACATGGAATACAAATAATCCAAACCAGGCACAGATCCAGAATAAGAATCAAGGTGAACTGCTTCTCAGTAAGGATGGAAAGCAGGCGTATCGTTTTGCTCCGGCATTTCATTATACAGGAAAGGAATTGTATAAGATCCCTGTTCCGGTAACGACGATCGCACCATATGCATTTGAAACCGCTGCTTTAAATGGAGGTTTTCAGATACCGACAACAATAAAGGTGATTAGTGATTATGCATTTTATCAGTGCGGCAATCTGAACCAGATCGAGTTTGCAAAAAAACATCTAATACAGCGATTATTGAGCATATGCATTTGCAAAGAAATTCCAATCTGCAGATCACACTTCCTGCAAGTGTAACATCGATTGGAAAATATTCCTTTGCATATTGTGTCAATATTAAGATCGATATTTCAAAGACAAAAAGATCCGTATAATTCCGGATTATGCATTTTATGAATGTGATAATCTTCATGAACTGATAACACCAAAGACCCTGGAGAAGGTAGGAGCATATGTATTTTATGGCTGCAACAATCTGAATGAAGTAAAGTTCCTTGGCAAGACATTAAAGGAAATTGGTACAGGAGCATTTAAGACCTGTGATAATCTTCATGTGATCGATGTCCCGGAGGGTGTAACAAAGATTGCGAATGGCACATTTGATGGATGCCATAATCTGAATACAGTTAAGCTGCCGGACAGTCTTAAGAATATCGGAGATAGTAATGCATTTAAGAATTGCAATAATATCCAAGAGATGGTGATTCCAAAGAATGTATCCCATATTTCAAACAACAGTTTTGCAGGAGCAAAGCAGGATGGTATTGATACTTCAAAGAATCAGTATTCCCAGAAATTTATCAAGGCAGAAAAGCCTGCGGCAGTTGGAACAAAGTTCAAAGTTGGGAAATTGCGTTATAAGATTACAAAATCAGATGCCAAGAAGGGTACTGTGACGCTGTATGGAGCAAAGAAATCCGTAACAAAGGCAACAATACCTGCAACAGTTATGTATCAGGGCTATAAGTTCAAGGTTACTTCTGTTGGCGGAAGTGCATTCAAGAATTGCAAGAAGCTGAAAACCGTAAAGCTTGGTAAAAATGTAAAAATCAATTGGCAAGAGTGCATTTTACGGATGCAAGAAGCTTGCCAAGGTTACATTGGATGCGAAGCTTACAAAAATTGGTGATAAAGCATTTGCCAAGTGTACAGCGATCAAGAAACTCACGATTCCAAAGCAGGTAAGCAAGATTGGAAGCAAGGCATTTTATGGTGATAAGAAGCTGAAAACAATCACGGTCAAGAGCAGTAAATTAAAGAAAACGACCATCGGAAAATCAGCATTTACAAAGATAAATAAAAAAGCAACGATCAGCGTGCCAAAGAAAAAGGTAAAGGCATATAAATCAGCTTTCAAAAAAGCCGGAGCTGCAAAGAACGTTAAGGTTAAGAAAATAAAATAAAAATAGAAGTCTTCCGGAATGTTCGGAATATGGCAGATGCTATATAAGACATGAGATAAACAAAAGCCCCGCAGCAGGTATTGCTACGGGGCGAAGGAAGGGAATCTATGAAAAATGAAAGTAAGCAATAATTATAAAGTGTGTATCTGATATTCAGGTATGCACTTTTTTTAGATCTGAGGACATTCAGTCGGAAACGCTTGCTCTGACCGCATTTCCGGTGATGTCCTCTTGGTTTTGTTTTCCTTTGATGGTATTTATATTACTGGATAAATGTGTTTATTCTATGTTCAGGATGTCAATGAATTGTGAAAAGAAAAAACATAAAAAAATGCATGTTTTAATGATGCTAACGTGTAGTATAAAGTGATTTACAGGTCGCGTTCATTCGTGGTATGATAAAGAAGCCTGCAGGGAGCAGGAGAAACAAAAGGTTATGGAAAACGCAGGAGGAAAAGAAAATGGTAGTAGTAAATACAGAGAATATACCAGGAAGAGAGTATCAGGTACTCTCATTAGTAACAGGCTGTTGTGTTATGTGTAAGAATATCGGAAAAGATATCGGAGCATCCTTCCGTAATATGGTAGGCGGAGAGATGCAGGCATATACACAGATGATGGCAGAAGCAAAGGATAAAAAGCAATTTCATATATGATCAACCAGGCTATGAGCATGGGCGCAGATGCAATCGTAAATGTCAGATTTGCTTCAACAACAATTGTTGCCGGTGGTGCGGAGATCCTTGTTTCCGGAACGGCAGTGAAGTTTACAGCATAACAGATTGATTCACATACAGTGGTAGAAATGGAGGAGTATATGAAGAAGCCAAAACATGAGCTGATGACATTTGTTGCCGGGATCGTGATGCTGGTGGCAGGGTTATTTATCTTATCACAGAAAGTAATCGTATCATCCAGGTTCTTTTTCTTCATTTGGAGGGATGTCCATCTGGGGAGCAAGAATCAGTTCAGGAATGGTAGTGATTCCATTGATCATAGGAATTGTCTGGATGTTTATGACAGATTCCTTTGCATCAAAGGTTTTTTCGGCACTTGCAGGACTGTTGATCGTCATCATGGTCATTCTGACAACAAATATACATTTGACGACCATGACTTTATTTGACTGGCTGGTTATTCTGGTGTTGATCTTTGGAGGACTTGGATTTATCGGAAGGATTCTTTTAGCAGACAGAAAAAATGAAGAGGTCGATCCGAGAGAAGAAATGTACAGAGAAATGTATGGGGAACAGACTGATAAAAAGTCAAAGAGAAGAAAAAAATAATCCTTTGGTGTATTCCGTTTGAAATGGGAGAATATAAAGGGAAAGACTATTACAGATATTATATATTAAGAAAGAGATGAGTGATATGCCTTATTTTTATTTTGACCCAACGTATATATTAGTTCTGATCGGAGTTGTTCTGTCACTGATCGCATCTGCTCAGGTAAAATCAGCATATAAGAAGTATGAGAAGGTATCGACCAGATCAGGATTTACTGCAGAACAGGTAGCAGCGATGATTCTCAGAAATGCCGGAATCACAGATGTAACGATCCGCCCGATTGCCGGAGAATTAACGGATAACTATAATCCAAAGGATCATACCTTGAATCTGTCACAGAATGTATATGGTTCCAGATCGATAGCGGCAATTGGTGTAGCAGCACATGAGTGTGGTCATGCGATCCAGCATGCGGAAGGATATGCGCCGCTTGGTTTTCGTTCAGCGATCGTGCCGGTTGTAAGCATTGGGTTCTACATTATCATGGCCATTGATCCTGATCGGTTTACTGATCCCAAGACTGGATGTATGTATCACACTGGGAATTCTGTTATTTTTTCATTGGTCGTTGTATTCCAGTTTGTAACCCTGCCGGTTGAGTTTAATGCATCAGGCAGAGCAATTGCTATTTTAAGAAATGGCGGATTTATGACAGAAGAAGAACTTGGTGGGGCCAAGAGAGTGTTAACTGCTGCAGCTCTTACTTATGTAGCCGCAATGGTAACTGCAATCCTTCAGCTTGTTCGTTTGCTGTTACTTACAAACAGAAGAAGATGATTAAAAAGTAAATATCTGATATTTCGAGTGCACATTTATGGGCATGCCGGGATATGATATGAATGTAACCGGAAGGTGAAAAAAATGTGGTATTAAATGATACCGGTTTTCAGCTTTCCGGTTATTTTTTTGTTTTGTGACAGGATGAATATGGAGAAATGGATGCACATATATGAGAATAATTTTCGGGTTGCAGAAGCGTATAGTACAAAATATACAAATAATTTGTTAAAATTGGTAAAAATAGCTAAAAATATGTTGCAAAATTGTGAATAGTATTTATAAAGCTAATGTGCTACAATATATATGGTGTGATAAATTTGGATAGTTTCTCACAAAAATAATACGGATTTGTGCAATAATTTAGAAGATTACACAAAAATATGCCCAAGGTATCACAACCGGAAACATAATGACATTGCCAGTTATCCCAAGGGGTTGGATAACTGGCAATTTATAGTATATCAATGTATATATAGGAATTGGCAGAATGCGGTTCCAGACAGCGATGAATGGAGGACAGAATGAGAAAACGAAGTATGAGAGGATATGTAGCAGCATTGACACTTGCGGCAGGTCTTTGTATGACACAGGGCTTAGCTGTACAGGCGGCGACAGATGGACAGGGAGACAGCGGGACAGATTCCGGTTATACAGCAGCTGATCCGTCAAAAGGAGTTACATATATAAAGAAATGACTCTGGCAGTACGATAGGAATGAATCTGAATGGTAATTCAGTTGTCATATGTACATCGATAAATGCAACGGAGCAGATTCCTTATATAAATATATATGAGGATAAGAATCAGAATGGAATCGTTGATCAGGGTGAAACGGCATTTAAGTTAGATGGAAGTGCAGATATCATTTATTCAAGCAGTATGCCGATATATGGACTTTATCAGCAGACATATGATCAGCCGGTTTCAATCACAATAGATGGTGCAAAGCTTGGCTATGTATACGGACTGAGCAATGGAGCATTGAACACAGACAGCAGCAAGACAGCATTAACACTGCGTATAAAAAACGGTGCAACGATCGGAACTGTAACAGGAGCTGAGAATGCAGCCGTAGAAGGTTCTGTGGCAGTAGAAGCAGGTGATGGATGCAGCCTGTCTGCATTATATGCGGTTAAGACCGCTGGTGTTTCAGGAGATGTATCACTGAATTTAAATGGCGGTACTTACAATGGAATCGGTGTGGTTACATCAGGAGCGGAGGTCAAGAAGAATCTGAATGTCACAATGCGTAATATTACGCTGCGTGAAAGTGCAAAAGGTGCAGCAGTGGACTCCGGCTGTAAGATTGTGGGGAATGTGACCTTTGATGCGGATGGAGTTAATGCACTCGGAGGCGATTCCTTTACTGTACTAAAGGCGGCAAATTGTACCGGAAAGCTGGATGTATCATTGAAGAATTATACAGGCTCCGGATGGACATTTTACGGCATCGAAAGCGGCAGCTATGTAGAAGGTGATACGGATATCAAGATCCTTGGCGGCAGTGGAACATTTGGAAGTGTATATGGTATAAATGGTTCCTCCGGTCTGAAGGGACAGGTAAAGGTTCTGATCGAGAACTGTACGGTATCAGGAGCTGTCTACGGAGCCAGCGGCTGTTCCTTTCTAAGAAATGAAGGGGTACAGGGCGACAACTATGATGCAGATATCACGATCCGAAAGAACTCAGCCGGGGGCATCATATATGGACTGTATGATGTCGTTGAGACTCATTCTGTGAAGCTCACGATGGAAGATCTTACAGGGAATGGCATAAATGTATATGGATATTATACAGGTTCTGCAAATATAAATGGACAGGCTGACATCAGTATCAGCCGATGCCAGGGAAGTAATATCTGGGGTTATTATGGTTCGAACAGCGAAACCCAAAAAGGATATGGAAAAAAGACGATCTCGATCACAGGTTGTACAGCAGGAAATAGCATATATGGAGTTATGAATGGTTATTTGGGAGATGATTGTGAGATACGGACATCCGGAAATATCTGTTATGACTATTACGGAATTTATAATGCATATGTGGATAAAAATGTAAAGATTACATCTGCCCATGAGAATGATGCAACGATCCTGGATAAGGATAAAGAGCCGGTGATCAATACGAATACATCGGCGGGCAATGGCTCTTATTATATTGTATATTCACCAACAATAAAAAGGCGATCTCACAGCAGATGTAAATAGCATACGGTCACGGTATTTCTATGCAATCAATAATGTTACTCTTTATGGAAATGCAGATTATAAGATCAGAAACAGTGAGATCACATCAACTTCATCAGAAAAGATTCTTTTTGCAAACAATAATAGCAGTATTTCGGATTCGGCTGAGAGAACGACAGATGTATGGATTGAGAATACAGATTTCAGCAAGCTGAGCGCGGTAACCTTTTCCAATTCATTACCTCAAAAGGCAACACTCAATATGACGATAACAGATGACTGTAAGTTACCATCGAAGTATTATGTGATTCCGGCATCTTCGCAGACAGAGAATGCGTCAGCAGTTGTTAAGGTAAAAAATGATATTTATTATGGTGGCAAGGTTATTCTTACAGAAAATGTAACGGCGGATAATGTGTATTTCGGATCGTATGGTAATTATAGCTACGGCTATGCAGCTGTTCTGATTCCGGAAAAGATCACAGTGACTACAAAAGAAAATGTATATATTCCATACACTGCGCAGGTAGTGAATAAAGGGAACGATAAAAGCAGCAGCTATAAAGCAGATCGGTTCATCTGCTGCAGCGATCTATCTGAATAATGGACAGATTGAGACAGAGTCAAATGAAGCAGGCATAAAATATCCGGTTGTTATGAAGGTAGATCAGAATCAGGGTAGTATGTCGCTTGGAAGCGGTGAACAGACATCCTTGGATCCGGATACGCGGTATTGTAAATCAGGAGATGTTGTAACCGTATATATCAGTACAAATAAGGGCTATCGATTCCTTTCAGCAACGGTAAAGAAGCAGTCAGATACCCAGGCATCAGAGCTTGCAAAAAGGAAGGAAATACCTATAGCTTTGAAATGCCGGATGAGCAGGTTGTAGTTACAGCAGCATTTGAAGGAATTCCGATTGATATCAAGAAAACATCTGTTGATCCAAGTGCTGTATTGAATCAGACCTATACAGAGAAACAGCCATTATATGATCTGAACAGACTGATCATTATGAATGATGCAAAAACAAGCACAATTTCATATAAAGAGGATGCTACATACAGTCTTCCGGAAGGTTTAACACTTACAGAGGGCAGGATCATTGGTACTCCGACTGTTTTATATGAAGATGGAAAACGCGTGGATATCCATGTAACAGGTAGAAATGGGACGGAAGCTGTTCTGAGATTAAATGTGATCGTGTCCAAGGTACAGAAAATTCAGGAAAGCACGATCGAACGGTTGACGGTCGATGAAGAAAACAAGACGATCAGCCTGAACGGAACATCTGCAGTCCTTCAGCAGACAGGTACATCTGATAATGGGGTGATCCTCACTGGTATCTATGCAGATGATGATCGGGATGGTAAGGCTGATGGCAGACAGGCTATGTATAGCGGAGATCTGTCAGGATATACGATCTATGGTATTTCCGGTATTGATTATGATCGCCCGATCAGGATCACAGTGCTTAGTGGTTCGGTTGGAAGTATATTTGGAGTTAAGAATGCAACTATGTCCTATGCCGATTCAGATTCACTTGTTATAGATATTCAGGGTGGAGCTGTTAGCACTGTATACGGACTGGATTCCAGTGCGCATGTGCAGTATATGAGGATGAAGCGGGGAAAAGAAGCGGCTGTTGGCAAGATGGCTATTAAGAATCCATCCGGTTATGGTTTCTATGAAGGGTATCTGATCGATCAGGCAGGTGCGATCACAGTCGAGGATTATATAGTAAATGAGAAGCTGACAGGAGATTCTTTGCAGGTAACGCAGTATAAGGATTTTACTGCGAATGCTCCGGTAGAGATCACCGGTGCGATCACACTTCCGGGAGGGACAGAGACAACATTTAATAAGGGTGTAACTGCCGGAACCTTCAAAACGAATGGAACCTATGATAAGGTCTGGTTCCATGGTACATGTAACATTGATACTTTTTCACCGGGATATGCATATGTATATATAGAAAAGGATGCGGTGCTCAAGGCAGAAGATATCAAGATCAAGAATACATCTGCTCAGATCTTCCATAAAGGAGCTGTGTCTGCAAAGACATTTGCCTGTACCGGAAAAATGGATGGTGGATGGAGCGTTTGCAGAGGATACCGATATCAGTGACTGGTCGAAGCTGTATTTTGTCGTGACTGTGACATCAAATTTACAGGATATCACATCTTATTCTTCTGCAGAAGATTATGCATACGAATACAGAGAGGATGAGAAGAAATCCTATTATTACCTTCCGGGAAATAAAACACAGAATATAAAAAGTACAAAAATATTACAGGATATACAGGGGCAATATCTGTAAATGGGGGAGAACCGGTAGAAGGAGATGCGGACTGCGTTTGTAAGCTGGCATTTCCACAAGCGGCATCTGAACTATATATTGATTATATTCCGAAGCAGATCACATGCTCCAAACAGTATGCAGATCCAATGGTAGTAAAAGGAACCCAATATACAACTGCTGATCCGGCGTACGATCTTAGTCAGATCCAGATCCAGAATGATACAACCATGCAGTATGGGGGCTCTGTTAAGTATCAGCTTAAGTCTGGCTCCGCACTTCCTGCAGGTCTGAAGCTGGAAGGAACAAAGGTAGTCGGTACACTTGCGGATGATGCAGAAACAACAGAGGCAGTATTCCGTATTACAGGAAGAAATGGATCTGCGACAGAATGTAAGATTACATTTACTGTTCAGGAGGAAGGATATAAGATTACAGATCTGACGAAGGAGCTGAATGTACAGCAGTATACGGATATTGATCTGAAGGGACATTCCGTTGTCATTCTTCCGGATCCATCAGACAGCAAAAAGGTATCCATCTATCCGGATGATGACCATGATGGAATTGCAGATAATGGAAAGGCATTAAAGATTGCAGGGGCAACATCCTACGATCTGAGTACACGAGCCATAATTGGATATGCAGATACAACTGCACCATATGAGGGGGTGATATCTCTATCTATATGTATGGTGGAACGATTGGCAGTCTGTACGGCGCAAGAGGTAAAGCAAATATTACAGGTTCCCAGGCGCAGGTAGATGGTACCGTAAGCTTATATATCAAGGGCGGTAAGATCTCAAGCAATACATACATAGCAAATCTGGCAGTTGTAAAGAAGGCAGAGCTTTATGCGACAGCAGGTACTATGTATCAGTATGTATATGGTCTTGGTGTGGCAACGGCGGATGAACTGGTATTCCAGTTTACAGATCAGGCACAGATGGCACAGACGGCATATAGAGAAAATTACAAGATGTATGTTACAAGCTCGGCAGTCGTAAATAAGTCAGTAAATGTAAGAATTGGGGCATCCGGAAGCAGATATGCATTTGCAAATTATAATGGACAGCAGATTACCGGTTCAAGCTCCGTATTTGGCTTATGTGACAGTACCATTCATGGATCTGTAAAGTATGACATCATTGGTAACTGGGAAGTAGGCGGTAGTGGTAAGAATTACCTGTCTCTTATAATTCTACAATAGATGGAGATATGGATGTCTTACTTGATACGAATTCATTTGGTGTCAGCGGTGCATTGGAGAATACAACTGTATGTACGCTGGCATATGGCGGAACTGTTGGAGACATCAATATTACTGACAAAACGGGTCGCAATAATTATACGGTAGCGGCAAATGGTATAGTAGATAATATCCGGGCAAAACGTACAGTTTCCGGAAATGTCAGAGGTATTGTTACCTATATCTACCAGAATAACAACAACTGGACATTAAATGGCGGTCTGTATGCGGAAGACTATCTGGATCTGTATCTTGGTGGAGCGTACACGATCGATAAGGATGTAGAAACCAGAGATATTCATACGCTGAAGGATTCCAACATCACGATCGCAGATGGTGTGAAGGTTGTATATACAGGAGATGCGGATCTGAATGGCACGTTGACCAACAAAGGCAGTCTGACGTGTAAGGGTGACAGATATTCAAAGTCAACTGTATCCGGCACCATTACAAATAGTGGCGAGATCAGTTATACGACTGTAAGCACACTGACGATCCATGCAGGTGCTTCTGTTATCAATCAGGAAACAGGACGATTCAAATTTGGTAAGCTGACAAATAACGGAACAATCATCAATGACGGTGATCTGGAGCAGATGGTATCTTCAACATCAGTCGGAGATATCCTTACCTCTAAGGAACCATCCATGATGAAGACTTTAAGTTACTATAGTACAATCTATTACAAAGCAGAGCTTGTTTATCCGGAATTCTGCTTTGAGGAAGGCGATACAGCTCCTGTACAGCTTGCAGCCTCCACGACGGGTGATATGAAGACCTCCGGTATAGAAGGTGATGATGCTGTATATATCCGTGGTAACGGTTCTGTAAAAGTAACAGTAACCGGTATTCCGATAGAAAATACAACAGTTGATTCCATCGTTTATGGTTCTTCTGAATCAGTGATGAATAAGAGTGATGAAACAACATGGACAGCCGCTATGCCATATGAACCTACAGTATTTACGGTTAATATGAAGAATGATACAGCAACTATGATCACTCTGGATAAAGACGAAGATACAGTAGATACAGCAGTTGTAGGGGGTGACAACAACTGAGGATAAGCCATTATATGATCTGACTGCATTAAAGATTGCAAACGATATTGACAGTGCTGCAGCAAGAGTTGGTTATTCCCTTGCCAAGGGTTCGGTGCTTCCGGCTGGTCTGGAGCTGAAGAATGGCAGAATCTATGGAACACCGACAAAGGCAGCTGCGGAAGCACAGACGGTAACGATCAAGATCTGCGGTAAGAATCAGACCGTTGCAAGCTTTAAGCTGACATTTACAAAGGTTGCAAAGGGCACACCTGTTATGGAGACACCGGATCCGTGTACCGGTTTGGCAGGAAAGACATTAGAGAGCGTAACACTTCCAACATCCGGAAAGGGTACTTATAAATGGGCAGCTCCGGAGACAGTGATCGAAAAAGCAGGAACAAAAGAATATGATGCATATTTCATTCCTGCGAATACATCAGATTATGACTGGAGTAAAAGCAGACCTTGCAGAAGGTGCATATGAGGAGCTTGCAGATGGAACGATCCAGATCAAGGTAAAGATATCTGTAGCAGCAGAAAAACAGGCTCCGGACTTTGCGGTTCCAACCGGTCTGACCGGTATTTATGGACAGACGCTTGCAGACGTAGAGATTCCTGAAACAGAGGGTGGAAGCTTTTGTATGGACAGCTCCGGCAACGAAGCTTGAAAAAGCAGGAAGCTATACATTTGAAGCAAGCTATATTCCAAAGAATACAGAAGTATATGATCAGGTAGATGCGGTAGAGCTTACAGTAACAGTAGAACCTGTAAAAGCAGAATTTACACAGAAGATCGCACCGATCACAGTAAAGAAGGACACTGTGTTAAAGGATGTGGAGCTTCCGGATGCAGAAGGAGGATACTACTACTGGTATACAGCAAACCAGACCATTTCTGTCAGAGAACAGCACCGTACAGGTATGCTTCAAGCCGGATGACAGTACAAATTATGACTGGACCGGTAATAAGGGCTGGAATCAGGCACATAGAGGAATTATATTCAGTGTGGAGATCGTGATCAGCGAGGAGCATTCACATTCCTATACATGGAAGTCAGACGACAGCCAGCATTGGAAGGAATGCAGCTGTGGTGAAATCCTTGAGCGGGCAGAGCATGTATTTGGTAAGGGAGAAGTAACAAAGGCACCGACTACATCAGCTACAGGTATTATGACCTATGAATGTACAGTATGTGGTTACAAGAAGCAGGAGATTCTGCCAAAGAAAGAGGAAACGACCGATCCGGGTTCCGATAAGCCAAATCCAACACCGGTAAAGCCGAATCCGACACCAAATAAGCCTACGACAAAGGTTGACATCAGTAAAGCCTCTGTTACAGGTATACAGGCCTCTGTTATTTATACAGGAAAGAAATTGAAGCAGACGCCTGTTGTGACAGTCAAGGGAAAGACGCTGTCAGCGAAATCAGATTATACTGTGAAATATAAGAATAATAAGAATATTGGTAAGGCGACGATTACGATTATCGGTAAGGGAAAGTATACAGGTACAATAACAAAGACTTTCCGGATCAAGGTTGCTAAGAATAATACCTATACGGTAAAGGGCATCCGGTATAAGATCACAAAAGCATCGACAAATGGTAAGGGAACTGTAACTGTAATTGGTACAACAAAGAAGAAGTCAGATAAGAAGTTTACTAAGCTTTCAATTAAGAATACGGTCAAGATCGGTGGAGTTACATTTAATGTTACAGCCATCAGTAAGAAGGCATTTAAGGGATATAAGTACTTGAAGAGTGCCACGATTGGTGATAAAGTAAAGACCGTAGGTGCTCAGGCATTTTATGGATGCAAAGTACTTACAACTGTGACGATTGGCAAGAGTGTGAAGACAATCGGCAAGAGCAGCTTTGAAAAATGTACAAAGCAGCTAAAGAAGATTACATTTACAACAAAGAAGCTCACAAAGGTTGGCAAGAAGGCCTTTAAAGGCATCAGCAAAAAAGCAGTTGTAACGATACCGAAAAAGCAGGCGAATAGTTATAAAAGCCTTCTGAAAAAGAGCAATATCCCAGCAAAGGTATCTTATAAGAAAAGCAAAATAGAATATGTTGTACCGGATATGGACAGCATATGACAAGTTCATAACATAAGGTGAAAGGCCACCGGAATATCAGATGTTATTTCATAGAGCGTTTGTGATACAGGACTGTATGAATTGCAGAAGATATCGGTGGCTTTTTGCTTTTGCGGCAAAACTGACAGGCGGTATGATTCGGTTCATGAACTATTATGTAGGATGGCTTTAAAGATCAGTCGTAGAATAAAATTTATAAATTTGAGGAATACTGGAAGAAACAGGAAGGTGGCAAAATGAGTATTTTTGATATTGTAGGTCCGGTCATGGTAGGTCCGTCCAGTTCGCATACGGCAGGAGCTGTAAGGATTGGATATATTTGTTATAAATTAATAGATGAACCGATCCGGAAGGTGGAGATCGGACTGTATGGTTCATTCCCTTGCAACAGGAAAAGGGCATGGTACAGATAAAAAGCACTGGTTGCCGGGCTTCGGTATGAAGCCGGATGATATCCGCGTACCTGAGAGCTTTGAACTGGCAGAACAGGCAGGCATGGAGGTTATCTTTTATGCAGCGAAGCTTGCACATGCAAATCCAAATACAGCCGTGCTTCATATGACAGGAGAAAGCGGCAGAGAGCTTGATATTGTAGCGGAATCGGTTGGTGGCGGACGAATCCGCATTTGTAAGATCGATGGACTGGATGCGAATTTCAGTGGCGATTACCCGACTCTGATCGTGCATAATCTGGATCAGCCGGGACATGTGACAGAGGTGACATCGATGCTTGGACATAAGTCCATAAATATTGCAACGATGCAGTTGTATCGGGCATGTCCGGGAGGTCATGCAGTCATGGTTCTGGAATGTGATCAGGAGGTTCCAAAGGAATCCCTGAAATGGCTGGAGCATCTGGAAGGAATCTTGAAGGTAACCTATCTGAGTCTGAAAGATGATTGATCGTGGAATCTAGGTAATAAAGGATGCAGTGGCACAGGAAAGAAATTAAAAAGGAGAATGATAATGGCATTTTCATCTTTGGCAGAAATCGATGCTTATATGAAAACAAATAAATGTGAGTTCTGGGAGGCTGTGATCCGGGAGGAGGCAAGGGACTCGCAGCAGCCGGAAATGGATATCGTAAACCGGATGACCCAGATGTATCGTTCGATGAAGGAAGCAGATGAAGCGTATGATGACAGTTTGACTTCCCGTAGCGGCCTGTCCGGGAAAAATGGTAAAAAAATGGCTGATTATGCGGCAACACACAAATGTATGTGTGGTAAATTTGGCGGAGCAGTCATGGCAAGGGCAATCAAGATGGCGGAGAGCAACGCCTGCATGAAGCGGATCGTGGCAGCACCGACGGCAGGCTCCTGTGGTGTTGTGCCTGCGATATTGATCACATATGAAAGAATGACGAACACCTCGGAAAATGATATGGTAAAGGCTCTGTTTGTGGCAGCAGGCATCGGGGATGTGATCGCAAGACGGGCAAGCATATCAGGGGCAAGAGGCGGATGTCAGGCAGAGATCGGGGCATCTTCCGCTATGGCAGCAGGTGCACTTGCATGGTTAAAGAGCGGCAGCAGCCATCTCATTACTCAGGCAGCAGCGATGGCATTAAAGAGCCTGCTTGGACTGGTGTGTGATCCGGTTGCAGGATTGGTGGAGGTGCCATGTGTGAAGCGAAATGCGTCCGGTGCCATGAATGCGCTGTGCGCTGTTGATATGGCATTGGCAGGGATTGAAAGTGCTATTCCTGCAGACGAGGTAATCGATGCGATGCGGGAAATCGGCGACCTGATGCATAAGGATCTCCGGGAGACCGGAAAAGGCGGACTCGCAGCCACCGCCACCGGAATCGCGGTGGCTGAACGTCTGTGAAATCCTGTGGAATAAAGTTGACAGCCGGTGTGAAATTATAGTATATATAATCCAATTCTATAGTATAAGAATAAGGAGATAACATGGGAAAAGTATTTTTTACGAGGCACGGCCAGACCATCTGGAACGTGGAGAATAAGATCTGCGGTGCAACGGATATTGAGCTGACAGAGCTGGGACACCGGCAGGCAGAAGAACTTGGAAGAAAACTGGCAGAAGAACAGCCGGGGATCGATGAGATATTATATTCCCCCACTTGTTCGTGCGGCCGAGACTGCCAGACATATATCGGAAATGACAGGGATTCCGATGCGGATGGAGCCGAGATTGAAGGAGCAAAACTTTGGACGGTTTGAATCAACACCCAGAAATGGAGCAGAATTCATGGAAGCAAAATCCCATTTCCTGGATCATTATGATGGCGGAGAGACGATGATGCATCTGTGCCAGCGTGTCTATAATCTGTTGGATGATATAAAAGCGGAGTCTGAACATAAGACATATCTGCTTGTTGCACATAATGGAATTTCAAGGATCGTACAGTCGTATTTTTATGATATGACAAATGAAGAATTTGCACATTTCGGGATTAAGAACTGCGAGATCCGGGAATATAACTTCAGATAAAATGCCTCTTTGCAGAGCAGATAGAAACAAAAAACAGTAAAAGCACATGCTTAATGATAAAAATATATCAATAAGCATGTGCTTTTTTACATGTTCTGTGCCGGGAATAGATGTATAATAGTACAATGTTAGTTAAAACTAACAAAAATTTGAAATTTGCAACAGAACCATTGACAATACAGTTGTTTTGTGCTATTAATCATATGAACACATATTCAAATGTTCAAAGCGATAAACGTTAATCATAAAAAGATATACCAGTGTGATAGAAAGTACTGGAGAATGGAGGAGACAAAATGGAAAATCAGAATTTTTTTACAGATCAGTGTGGGTTTGAAAAAAAGAGCTTCGGATCAGGGGAGAACCGGACAGAGGTATTAAGAGGACTGGATTTTACAGTAACGAAGGGAGAAATCTGTGTCTTGCTTGGACCATCCGGCTCCGGTAAGTCCACGTTACTGAATATCATAGGCGGAATCGATAATGCGGACAGTGGTTATATAGCGATCAATGGGGAAAAAAACAGTTGATATGGATGAGAAGACACTGACACAGTACAGAAGAAAGCATCTTGGCTATGTATTCCAGATGTATAATCTGATCCCGAATCTGAACGTAAAGGAAAATGTAGAGGTTGGTGCATATTTAAGTGATTCACCGCTCGATGTCGATGATATCTTAAAGACGCTTGGTTTATATGAGCACAGACATAAGCTTCCGAATCAGTTGTCCGGTGGACAGCAGCAGAGAACATCGATCGGAAGGGCTATCGTTAAGAATCCGGATATCCTGCTCTGTGATGAACCGACAGGTGCACTTGATTATAAGACCTCGAAGGAGATCCTGAAGCTGATCGAGGATGTAAATCAGAAATATGGAAATACCGTTATCATGGTTACACATAATGATGCGATCAAGAATATGGCGGACCGTGTGATCAAACTGCGTGATGGAATGATCCGTAAGAATATAGTAAATGATGTAAAGGTTCCTGCAATGGAGCTTGACTGGTAATACAGAAGTGGCAGAGAGAAAAGGAGAATTTATAATATGAAGAATCCATTATGGAAACGGCTGCCGAAGGAGCTGGCTGCCGATCTTGGAAAGTATCTGGTTATTTTCCTGTTTATGATCTTGAGTATTGGTTTTGTGTCCGGCTTTCTGGTAGCCGGTAAGAGTATGGTCGCTACATATGATGAGAGCTTTGATAAGTATAATATCGAGAATGGTAATTTTGAGTACAAGGATGAAGCATCATCCGAGGCGATTAAAAGCGATTGAAGATGAGGGGGTAAAGCTGTATGAGAATTATTACTATGAGAAAATCGCTAGTAGAAAAAAAGATGGGGATGAAAAGCACACTCCGTATTTTTAAGAATCGTACAGATGTGGATAAGATCTGTCTGATGGAGGGAGCGTTCCCTGCGGCAGAAGATGAGATTGCAATTGACCGTATGTATGCGGAAAATAATGGGATCAAGGTAGGAGATGATCTGTCGGTTGATGGACAGACATATAAGGTATCGGGCTTTGTAGCATTAGCTGATTACAGTGCTTTGTTCCAGAATAATAATGATACGATGTTTGATTCCGTGTTGTTCGGTGTTGCGATCGTAACGGATGAACGGTTTGAAAGCTTTGACAAAGGGCTGATGCATTATTCTTATGCCTGGATCTATGACGATGAACCTGAAGATGAGAAAGCGGAGAAGGATGTATCCGATGATCTTGCAAAGCTGATCAGTCAGTATGGAGAAGTGGAGAAGTTTATTCCAAGATATACGAATCAGGCAATTAATTTTACCGGAGAGGATATGGGTAGTGATTCGATAATGGTGGAAACACTGCTTTATATTATAATCGTGATCATGGCATTTATCTTTGCGATTACGATCAACAATACGATCGTAAAGGAAGCCGGCACGATCGGTACTCTTCGGGCCTCCGGTTACACAAGAGGAGAATTACTGGCACATTACATTTCTCTTCCGATCCTGGTTACATTTGTAGCAGCTGTAATCGGAAATGTTCTGGGATATACAGTATTTAAAAATGTCTGTGTGGCAATGTATTATGGAAGTTACAGTCTGACAAAATATGTGACAAAATGGAATGCGGAAGCATTTGTAAAAACGACGGTTATTCCGATCGTGCTGATGCTTGTCATAACAGCATGGATGATCTATTCGAAGCTCCGTATGTCATCGCTTCGGTTTATCAGACGGGATCTTTCAAAGTCAAGGAGAAAGAAAGCGGTCAAACTGCCACATTTCCGTTTCCTTACCAGATTCCGTATACGTGTGATCCTGCAGAATCTGCCAAGCTATATCGTATTGTTTATTGGAGTAACATTTGCGATCGTTTTGCTGATGTTCGGAATGATGATGTCGCCACTTTTAAAAACACTATCAGGATGAAACACTGGACAACATGCTTGCGGATTATCAGTACGTTTTGAAAATGCCTGTGGAAACAGAGAACAAGGATGCAGAGAAATACTTGGTAACTTCCCTGATCTATAAAACAGATATAAGAGATGAAGAAGTCATGGTCTATGGTATCTCGGATGACAGCAAGTATTCCAAGGTACAGCCTGCGGATGGAGAAATGCTGATCTCTGACGGACTTCGTGACAAATATAAACTGAAAAACGGGGATACGATCACGCTGGATAAGGAATATTCATCTGATTCTTATAAGATAAAGGTTTCCGGTGTGTGCACATATCCTGCGGCATTGGCAGTATTTATGAATGAGAAGACATATCGGGAAATGTTCGATGTCGAGGATGAGTATTTCTCAGGATATTTCTCAAATGAGAAGCTGACTGATATTGATGAGAAGCTGATCGCGACAGTCGTCACAGAGGAAGATCTGACAAAGGTATCAAGACAGCTTGATCGTTCCATGGGTCAGATGTTTTATATGTTTGAGGTATTTGCACTGGCGATGTTCATGCTGATGGTTTATCTGCTTACAAAGCTGATCATTGAGAGAAATACCGTATCAATATCCATGGTAAAGATTCTTGGATATGAGAACAAAGAGATCAACAAGTTGTACCTGTCTGCAACAACCTGGGTGATGGCAGTGTGTGTCATCCTCGGAATCATTCTCTCGCAGGTGGCGATCTCCGGCATCTATTATGTGATGATGAAGGAAGCAATCAGTGGATGGATGCCGATCTATATTGCTCCGTATATTTATCCTACGATCTTTATCCTGTCGATGGCAGCCTATGGCATCACTGCTGTCTTCCAGGTAAGAAGGATCAAACGGATCCCGATGGATGAGGCACTGAAAAATGTTGAATAAGTCATTTGGTCATAATGTTCAAAATTGAATGATCTGAAACAAAAACGACCTAAAAACTTTCAATATTGAAAGTTTTTACAAATATAACAAATTTATAAAAAAACAGGGAGATTTGCAGTTCACAAATCTCCCTTTCTTATGTTATCATCGTAAAGATGGTGTGCTGGAGGTTTTGTCGAAAGAAGGCGTGCATTTCGATCGATAGTATCACAGTAAAACAGGTACAATAGAAGAAGGGAGATTATTATGAATCAGAAAAAAGAAGCGATTTATGATGCAAGGGAACTGGGTGTTCCGAAAATGTTGCTGTTAGGTTTGCAGCACATGTTTGCCATGTTTGGTGCAACTATCTTAGTACCAATTTTGGTAAATTCTTATTTTAATGGAGAGGGCTTATCCATTCAGGTTACACTGATCTGTGCCGGAATCGGAACGTTATTCTTCCATTTATGTACAAAATTAAAGGTGCCTGCATTTTTGGGTTCCTCATTTGCTTTCTTAGGAGGCTTTAACACAGTTTCAAAACTTGATACCGGAATCTTCAAGGATATGTCTATGGGTGAGAATTTACCTTATGCATGTGGTGGTATCGTAGTAGCAGGTGCATTGTATCTGATTCTTGCGCTGGTTGTAAAACTGGTTGGCATAAAACGTGTTATGCGTTTCCTTCCACCTGTTGTTACCGGTCCGATCATTATCTGTATCGGTCTGAGTCTTGCGCCATCAGCCGTAAATAATGCAAAAACAAACTGGCTTCTTGCAATTATCGCATTTGCAGTTATTGTAATCTTCAATATCTGGGGCAAAGGAATGTTCAAGATCATTCCGATTCTTATGGGTGTTGTGATCTCATATATAGTTGCATTTATTCTTTTTCAAATGTGGTGTTCACAATCCGGACGGATCGGCAATCTTTACATTTAAGGCAGTAAAGGATGCCGGATGGGTGGATCTTCCTCCGTTCCAGCTTTGTAAATTCAATATTACTTCCATCCTTGTAATGGCACCTATCGCTCTTGCAACTATGATGGAGCATATCGGAGATATCTCAGCAATCTCAGCTACAACAGGTAATAATTTCATCAAAGATCCGGGACTTCACAGAACTCTGATCGGTGATGGCCTTGCTACAGCATTTGCTGCTGCATTCGGCGGCCCCTGCAAATACAACATACGGTGAGAATACCGGTGTTCTTGAACTGAGCCGTGTATACGATCCAAGAGTCGTACGTCTGGCTGCTGTATATGCGATCCTTCTCAGCTTTTCACCAAAGGTTGCTGAGTGTATCGGTTCACTTCCTGCGTCGATCATTGGTGGTGTCAGCTTCATGCTGTACGGAATGATCTCAGCAATTGGTGTTCGTAATGTTGTTGAGAACAAGGTGGATTTCACAAAGTCACGTAACCTGATCGTTGCTGCTGTTATCCTTGTCAGCGGACTTGGATTCGGTAATGGTATTACCTTCACAGTTGCAGGAACATCTATCACATTAACATCACTTGCTATCGCAGCTATCCTTGGAATTGCTTTAAACGCAATCCTTCCGGGCAAAGACTACGAATTCGACGAGTAAAATGAATAAAGCCTGAATTGGCATGTAATACAAAACTGCCATATTAAGACACGCTGTGGTTTCGATGAACTGCATATACCTGATTCGCAAATGTTCCTGTGCCAACTCGCCCTTTGGGCTCAGACAGGCATCCACATTTGCTGGTATATGCATTTCATAACGAAATCCTCGCTTGAGGTCTTAATATGGCAGTTTTGTATTACAAGCTGGATTCAGGCTTATGTAGGTTGAGAAGATGTTAGAGGATATAATGTGGTATACTTGGAACAACGATAATTGAAAGGATGGTGCGGTATATGGATGAGTTGGAAAAATGTATGGCAGGAGAAAATTATGTACACTTGGTAAAAAAAATCTCCCAGACGTTCCGGATATGATAGATACGAGAATTTTGTTGCGAGAAACACGCTATCAGCGAATGCGGGTGCCTGTTTGAGCCTGAAAGGCGAGTTGCACAGGAGCATGAGCGAATAGATGCGTGTGACGAGTAGAAATTCGTAGTATATCATATCCGGAACGTCTGGGAGATTTTATATCAGGTGTACATAATTTTTTCCTGTTTATTCTACATCCAGAAGTTCAATCTTGAAGTTCAGTTCCTTGCCTGCCATCTCATGGTTTGCGTCAAAGGTGATCGTAGTATCATCCTTGGCGGTTACCTTAACAGGGAAAGACTGTCCGGCTGGATTTGACAGGAATACCTTCTGGTCAATTTCCAGATCCTCAGCACCGGGAAGCTGGCTGATCTCAACGGTCAAGATATTTTCAGGATCCGGCATGCCGTATGCTTCTTCCGGCATAAGGTGTACATCGATGATATCACCGATCGCCATGCCCTTAACAGCTTCGTCAAATCCCTTGATCATCATGCCTGCACCGCATACAAAGTCGATCGGTTCACCACGGTCATAAGATGAATCAAATTTTGTTCCATCGTTAAATGTTCCTGTATAGTGAACCGTACATTTCTTGCCTTCGTTACTCATAAAAAATTCCTCCGATTTCATTGAATGTCTTATTCTAACATGAAATCAGAGGAATGACTATAAAATGTTCATGAAAACGATATCCTGAAGATCTTAGTAGTAACCAAATTCATCAATGGCATCGTCTACACCGTCCCGATAATCGTCATCTTCATCATATCGATCTTCATCGTAATCTCCCATATTGTCATATACGTCATCATATCCATCATCGTAGGAGTCGTAAACATCCTGAGAATGAGCAGCTTCAGTTGCCGTAGAATAACGGGATGAAGAAGAGGACTGTTTATGATAATTGGATTCAGTCGTTGCCTGCGTTGTAACATTATAGGACTTACGGTGACCGTAATCTTTGTGGTACCAGCAGTAGGTTTCGTTTTTATCCACTTCCCGGTCGCATCCGATATAATAGCGGGTATGCTTTCCGTTGTCACTGACAGCACCGATGATGTAACAGATAATAAGAAAAATAATGATGCCTGGGAGGCATCCTCCCGAATTAGAATTTGAATGTGACATATGAATCCCTCCGATCGAAAATGTGGTCAACCTACCGTTTGTCTATAGAGAAAAATAAGAAAAACGGAATTGTGGTTAATGTATACAGGTTTTTGTTATATAGAGAATACAAAAAACGATGTACAAAAAAGACACATAAATATATTTGCGGTAAATATATTAGCAGAACCTGAAAATTAACTATAGAAGTTATCAGCAAGATGGTTTAAAATAAAAAGAGGAAATTGGATTTAAACATAAGTGATATGATGAAAAGAGAAAAGAAATGAACAATAGACAGAAACGAGAAAAGCTGTTTTATAGGAAAAAGAAGAATTATAAAAAAGCCGGTATCTGCATAGGGATGGCGGCTATATTAGCGAGCACGGTTTTTTCCTGGGACAGCCTGCACGATGCCAATAGAACCAGTACAGGACAGACAGATACAACGATTCATACATATGATATGAGTGAGCTTGCTTCGAAAGAACAGCAGGATCATACAGTACAGATCAATGGGAAAGATTATACGGTTGCCGGGCTGAGTGATACGACAGAGCAGACGGACGAAGCGATGGAGATCTGTGATCAGGATATACAGGATGAGAGTGCGGAGAATCGAGATCCGGTAGAATATATTGCCGGGGTTCCGGTGAAGGAAGCGAAAGATGCTTCTGATGTGGTAGAACTGATCAATGATAACTGGGATCAGGACTACACAGTACCGGATACAGAAACAACAGAACCAGGATCCGATGGAAGTACAGACTCCAATGACAAATATCAGTTAAAGCGTCTGATGGTATTGACGGATGGAGCGCAGCTTACAGACAGCTATGGTGCATCCGAGATCCTTCATTATGGAGATTATGATGAATATGTGCTGCAGTTTGATACAACTGCGGATACGGAATATGCTTATTATGAGTTAGCGGATGCTTATGGTACGGATCATTGTTTTATCGATCAGGTGGTAGACAGTGATATTCTTGCAGATGTTCCGGACATTGAAGACCATAATTCCCTGTCCTGGGGCGGCAGCGTGATGGGATTTGGCTATCTGAAAGCAGAATATGATTATTATGTGATCGATCAGGAAGTGACAGTTGCCATTATTGATACAGGTTTGGATGTAACGAATAAGATTTTTAAGGGCAGAATAGATACCAAGCATAGTTATTGTTTTCAGGGAAAAGATAAAGTAAGCAAAAACAAGGCATATACGGATGGAAATGGACACGGAACCCATGTAGCCGGTATCATTGCAGATAATACACCGGAAAATGTAAAACTGATGATCCTTAAAACCTTTGATGATGCAGGTAAATCGTCAAATCTTGCAATTCGGAGCGCATTACAATATGCGGTATCCCAAAAAGGCAGATGTAGTAAATATGAGCCTTGGATGGACAGGATTATTCTGGAAATATTCTACGTTATTTATTAAAGGATGTATTAAAGAAGGCAGAGACATCTGGAACGGTTGTCTGCTGTGCAGCCGGTAATTATGCAACGGATGTCAGCACAACTTACCCTGCAAACAGAGGAAATGTAATAACTGTAACTGCGATGAACAGCAATGAGAATTTTGCAGCCAGCTATTCCAACTATGGAGATACTGTTGATTTCTGCGCACCGGGAACCAGTGTTGTATCAACATATCTGAAGGGTAAGTATCAGAAAATGTCCGGTACCTCTATGGCAACGCCACATATAACAGCGGCGGTGGCATATGTGAAGATGATCCAGCCATCACTGAACTACAAGGGTGTGAAGAAGGTACTTAAGAAATATGCCGTTGATAAGGGAACCTATGGCTGGGATCCACAATATGGCTGGGGCTATGTTAATCTTCATGATTATTTTGATCAGTCGGGTCTGAAGGTCCAGTATACAGATTATGATGAAAATGGAAATGAAAAGCCGGAATCGCAGACTGCATTTTCCAAGCAGACAGTTACCAGAGAATATGGAAGCAAGGCATATCGGTATAAAGTTACGACCAATTCAGAGGGAAAAGTGACATACCAGTCATCTAATACCAGAATTGCGGAAGCAGATGAAAAAGGCTATATTTCGATAAAGGATGTAGGAAGCTGCACGATCACTGCAACGGTCGGAGCAGATGCAGCATATAAAACGACATTGGCAAGTTATACGCTGACTGTAACGCCGAAGGATATATCCGGTCTTACAGCAACACTGTCAAAGAAAGTATATCAGTATGCGGGTAAGAGCTGTAAGCCGTCCGTGACGGTTGCCGGATTGAATAAAGAAGATTATACGGTAACATACAGAAATGCCAAAAAGGTTGGACGTGCAACCTGTGTTGTGACCGGAATCGGAAATTATACCGGAAAGATCGAATGTCCATATACGATCCGGCTTGCAGCAGCAGAACTGAAAACGGTAGCAAACCAGAAGAGTGGCTTGTCTTTTTGACCTGGGGACAGCGTACCGGGAGCAGAGGGCTATCGGATCTATCGCAGAACATATAAAGGAAAATGGCAGAGAATCGGGGATGTCAATTCCGGAGACACATTGACTTATGTAGACACATCTGCAAAATCAGGCACATGGTATGCATATAGAATCCGGGCTAGAAAGGGCGCATCTTTTGGTGCTTACAGCGATGCGGTAGTAACCCGGAGACTGACCAGACCGGCAATATCGGTAAAAGAACGCAGCTACGGTGTTGCAGTAAAATGGAAATCGATCAAAGGAGCAAAGAAGTATAAGATATACAGACAGGAAGAAAAAGGCTCCATGAAACAGATTGGAACAACAACGGATCCTTACTGGAAAGATAAGACGGCAAGATCCGGTTATCGCTATGTATATACGGTAAAGGCAGTAAGCGGCAGTGCGCAGAGCTGTGCAGCAAAAAGAGTCACAATTATAAAGAAGTAAAATGTACAGGCATCATTTGAAGTCAGGTGGATTTGATTTTAGATGATGTCTGTTTTGAAAGGAAAGAAAATGGACAAGAAACAGGTTCAGGAAACATATAGAGAGACAACGCTTGAAGAAGAACAGGAATATTTTGAAGAAGTAGAAAATGAGCTGCAGTGTGATCTTCAGACCACACAGGAGAGCATCGACTATCGGAATCAGGCGATCAAAGCGCAGAAGAAATATATGCGTGACAGCCATGGAGATATGGACGACGAGGAATTCCTGCAGAACATGAACAATGTAAATAACGATACATTTTTTATCGAACATGCGGCAAAGCAGGTAGATGTACTGGCGCACCAGATCGAGAGTCCGTATTTTGGAAAAATCGCATTTGAGTATCAGGAGGATGGACAGGTTCTTCCGGTCTATATCGGAACAAACGGCTACTGGTCGATGGAAGAACAGGATCAGAAGGTCTATGACTGGCGTGCTCCGATCGCATCGATGTATTATGATTATGAGAAGGGCGAGGCATCCTATCAGGCACCCGATAAAGAATATTTTGGAAAGATCGTAGAGAAGAAGCAATTTGATATCAGTAATGGAAGACTGCATAATGCAGTCGATACCGATGAGAAGATCAATGATATGATCCTGCTTGATGCACTGGGAAAGAACAGCGGCACGAAGATGAAATCCGTAGTTGCAACGATCCAGAAAGAACAGAATGCATTGATTCGTAATAAGACAGCTTATAATCTTATTGTGGATGGACGGGCAGGAAGTGGTAAGACAGTAGTTGCGATGCACAGACTGGCGTGGCTGTTATTCAACAATCGTAAGACGATGTCGGCAGACAATGTTATGATCCTGTCGCCAAATGGAATCTTTGGCGATTATATTGCCGGTGTGTTGCCGGAGGTCGGCGAGGATAATGTACCGGAGAAGGAATTTGATTCTCTGATGGAGGAAATCCTGTTTGTGGACTGTGATTATGAGACGAAGCTGGAGCAGGCAGACCGGATCACGACACATCCCGATATGGGGAAAGTCCGGAGATGAAGAATATTGCATGGAAATCATCGATTGCGTTCTATCAGGCATTTAACAAATATCTGGAAAATTATACGGAAAATATTAAGTTTAAAGATTTCCATTTTGAGAAAACAGAATTTACAAAGGATCAGATCGAGAAGATGTTCTATAATCGTTTTGCCAGATATCCGGTCTATGAACGTTTTGAGAAGATCGCATATTTTATAGCAGACCGGGTAGAGGATGAACAGGATCAGGCATTTACGGATGAGAAGCATCAGAAGATGGAGAACCAGATCACAAAAGAGATGATCTATCAGTATGCAGAGCGCAACCTGATCGAATTATATCAGGACTTTCTTAACAGTCAGGCTGAACAGTATCCGGGTATCGAACAGTACCGGAATGAGTATGGAAAGGTGTGCTATGAAGATATTCTGGCAGTCTTTTATCTGCAGATTTATTTCTATGGATGCAAGTCCTATGACAATATCAAGCATCTCGTGATCGATGAGATGCAGGATTACAATATATTCCAGTATGCGGTATTGGATCGTATTTTTAAATGTAAGAAGACGATACTGGGTGACAGCCTGCAGGTGCTTTATTATAATCCGGAGGAAACGGTGCTGGATGTATTGCAGACGGTATTTGTGCCGCATGGAGGAACAGGTGGCTGCCAGATCAAGACTCTGGATACTGCATATCGTTCAACCTGTGAGATCACAGAATTCTGTAACAAGATTCTGGAAGCAGACCGGGCGTCAGACGAGGGGGAAGCCCATCCACTCAACCGCCATGGCATGGAGCCGGTGACGGAGCAAGCAGAGAGCATAGAGGACGCTGCCGGATTTATCGCAGAGAAGCTTGATTATGGAGAACTGGATGATTTTGATAATGTGGCAATTCTCTGTGATGATGAAGAACGTGCATTTGCCATGTACAAAGAACTGGAAGAATATGAGCAGGTGACATATCTTACAAATCAGTCGACTGTCTATAATGGCGGCGTGGTCGTTCTTCCGAAGTTTCTTGCAAAGGGGATGGAATTCGATGCAGTGTTTGTTATCAATGAACAGGATGTGATGGAAAACCGGATCAGCCGGCACGCATTTTTTACATTTCCTGTACAAGAGCACTGCACCAGTTATATGTGATCAATGTTACAAATCAAACTTGATTATTTCAAGTTTGAACTGCTATAAATATACATTGTTAAGACAAAATACTTGAAAATATCATTTTGGATGGTGTTTGACTTGAGATATTGACGTATAAATGCAGGAGGATTAGAATGCCTCTTGTCAAAAGGTTTATCCCTTACAGGTAACACCGGATAACTCGTGACAATAAAATATTTGTTAAACGAGGAGATACGAAGATGAGCAGACAGTACGACCCGTATGAGAATGTGGTAGCAGTGATGGAAGAAGCCATGAACATTGGTGGAATTGACAAGAGGATGTTTGAGATCATCAAAAATCCACAGCGTGAGACTAAGGTTTACCTTCCTGTGGAGATGGATGACGGAAGTGTTAAGGTATTTGAAGGATACAGAGTCCAGCATTCAAATATCAGAGGACCGTTCAAAGGAGGTATACGTTATCACAAGAACGTATCACTGAATGAAGTTAAAGCACTTGCAACATGGATGTCATTAAAATGTGCAGTGGCAAATATACCATTTGGAGGAGCGAAGGGTGGTATCAAAGTAGATCCGGCTGCACTTTCCAGACGGGAATTGTGTGCATTGACGAGAAGATATACCTATGCGATCGAGCCGATCATCGGAGCAGATACCGATATACCTGCTCTGATGTAAATACAAATGCACAGATTATGACATGGGTGTTAGATACATACAGCCAGTTAAAGGGAAAACCTTGTCCCGGAGTTGTGACAGGAAAAACCGCTGGAACTTGGCGGTTCCAAGGGAAGACCATCGGCAACCGGACGTGGAGTTGTGATCAGCACCAAGCTCCTTCTTGCAGAAGATGGCAAGGCGTTAGAGAGGGTACTAAGGTTGCAATTCAGGGATGCGGTAATGTTGGCGGCAATACAGCCAGAATATTTGGACATAGAGGTGCGGTTGTTGTAGCGATCAGTGATGTGTCGGGTGGAATCTATAAGGAGACCGGATTGGATGTAGATAAGGTAACAGCTTATGTAGAAGCCGGTGGTCTGCTTGCAGACTATCAGGAAGATGGTGTTACCCATATTTCGAATACAGATATTCTTACCTGTGATTGTGATGTGCTGGTTCCCGCAGCGCTTGAAAATCAGATCACGAAAGAGGTTGCGGAGAAGTTAAAATGTTCTTATATCGTTGAGGGTGCAAATGGACCGACGGCAGCAGATGCAGATCCGATCCTTGCAGAAAGAGGAATCAAGCTTGTTCCGGATATTTTTTGCAAACAGCGGCGGTGTTATTGTTTCTTATTTTTTGAATGGGTACAGAACATTCAGGAAATGACATGGGAAAAAACCGCAGGTAAATGAGATGCTTGAAACGATCATGACGAAAGCATTTGGAGAAATCGTGGAGGAGAGCAAAAAGAGTCATTGTACTTTGCGGATGGCAGCCTATATCATTGCTTTAAAACGATTGATCCATACGGAAGAGATCAAGGGTATATTTCCGTAAAATATACAGATGCAATACTACATGGTATTTTTTAGTGCTGGATTTATCCTGTTATTAGTAGTAAAATACAGATAGGATAGATAGAAGTACATTGATATCAGAAATATGAAAGGGATGTCCTTCTCAGATGAAGGATGTCCTTTTTCTATACCAAAGTTTCTATATAAATAAAGGTATTTGGCAGATGAGATATATAAGAAAATGGAGAGTAAAACTATGCATGAAGTAAAAGAGACAGCTTACTGTCTGGATGAGGTAGATCAGAAAATTCTGGAACTGTTAGAGAAGGATGCTCGTATGTCTTTAAAGGATATTGCGGAATGTGTTTTTCTGTCATCAACAGCAGTATCTACAAGAATAGAGCGGTTAAAGGAAGCAGGGGTGATCGAGGGCTTTCAGGTACAGATCAATCCGATCGCACTGGGATATTATACAAAAGCATTTATTAATTTAGAGGTAGAGCCGAACGACAAACAGGATTTTTATCCATTTATCAAGAACTGTAAAAATGTTGTGGAATGCAATTGTGTGACCGGTGACTATTCCATGCTGATCGAGGTTATCTTTGAGACAACGATGGCATTGGATCTGTTTATTGGTGAATTACAGAGATTTGGAAAAACAAAAGACTTTGATCGCATTCTCGACCTCTGTAGAACACAGAAATATCTACTGGAAGGAAGAAAATCAGGAGCCGAATACATAAATTTTTTTTCGAAAGCGGATACTAACAATGGGAGGTTGCTTATGAAACAGAACGTAAAGAAAAAAAGACATATATTCCATCATCCAACGGAAGAGATAAATTACATGTCATTGTCTGATTCCAAAGGGTGAGATCAAGGCGGTGCTTCAGATCTCTCTCATGGTATGATAGAGGATATGGAACGTTATGACCATTTTGCAAGATTTATGGCTGCCAGAGGAATTCTGGTATGCGGAAATGATCATCTGGGGCATGGACTGACAGCCAGAAATAAATCTGAGATGGGTTACATGTATGCTTATGATGCCAGTAAGACGATGGCAGCAGATGTTCATCGTGTGACCAGATGCATAAAACGGGCATATCCGGATCTTCCGTATTTTCTTATGGGACACAGTATGGGATCATTTATTGCAAGAAGATATATGTGCGAATATGCAAAAGATCCAAAGTACCCTGCAAAGCTGCAGAAAAATGCCAGCATAGATGGTTTTATCTGTATGGGAACGGGCGGACATCCGAAGTGTATGCTGAAGATCGGAGAGGCGGTAGCCGGAGTGGAGAGTATGCTCCGTGGCGAGAAGCATAGAAGCAAATTGTTGCAGGTGCTTGCATTTGGTACTTACCTTTTCGGTATTCCCAGAATGACGATCATGAACGGTGAGAAGCGGAAGCGTACCGTGAAAGACTGGCTGAGCAGAGACTATGTTCAGGTTGACAAATATATGGCAGATCCGATGTATGACTATACTTTTACGGTAAAGGGCTACAAGACGTTATTCAAAACACTGGAATTTATTCAGGATGAGGATAATCTGGCAAATGTGCCAAAGAATATGCCGGTATTATTCATATCAGGAAGCAAAGATCCGGTCGGACACTATGGCCTGGACGTGAAGCTTTTATACAACAAATACAGCAGATATATCACAGATGATGTCAAATGCATCCTGTGTACAAGGATGCGCGTCACGAAGTCATAAACGAGATCAACAACATTCAGGCATATTACGATATCTATAACTGGATCGACCTGCACACCATAGGGGTGTAGGGATGGAAACACATTTTTGATTATAAACAAGAGCATATCTGTAAAATACGCATGACTACCTCCGTATTTTACAGATATGCCCTTGTTTTATATACAAATGTGAGTGTGAAGTATATGGATTTCATAAATTAATATAAGAAAATATATTGTACAAAAATCTAATATACTTTGGATTGCAAATCTTTATATTATGTAAAAAACAGAACAGGTGGTAACCCTCAACCGGGGCATTTTCAAACCATAGCATGAACGGCTGAGAGTTACCGCCTGTTCGTTTGCGTTACAAGCTGATCTTCTTTTCGAGGAGCACGGAGCTTCCGATATAGCTTGCCACCATTACTACGAAGTAGAGTGCGATCTGTGGAATCATGGCATACATGGCTTCCATAAATGTTGCATCCGGTCCGGGATTGGACAGATGGGGAATCTTAGAAGCAATTACAGACAGGATCACATAGAAGACGATGAACAGTACGAAACTGATAAAACCTTTTAATCTTCTTTTGTCTGAAGAATGGTGGAGCATACCGATACCGCAAGGTAAGCAAGTGTGATCGTCATAAAGAACTGGATCAGGAATACAAGGATAAATGCCAGTAATCTTAAGATAACGCCGCCCAGGGAATATCCCCCCATTTCAAGAATATTGCTTAGGAAATCATAAAAAGTATCAATGGAGTCATATGTGGAGTATGCCAGGCTGAGATCTAAGGTCAGTAAGCCGAATATAACAGCAACGATTATTGCACCTGTCAGCAGGATGGATAACAGTTTGGCGCCGATTACTTTATAGCTGGATATAGGAGCCATAAAGACCAGATATCCCGATTTGTTTTTCAGATCCTGACTGTAACTGATTATGCCGTAGATTAATACAAACAGGTAACAGCAGAAAGCCGCGAGAATAAGCAGGGCAATAGCAATAACAGAGTGATCTGCATGTTCGGTTAACGTACCAATGAGAAAGTAAAGCTCAATGGCAGCAATGACGATCCCTACGATCAGAAGTGGAAAGATTCCACGGCGAAATTCATATTTTAACATTTTTAACATAATTGAATACCTCCCAGTTTATGCGTAGATTTCTTTATACATATCAACAATGGATTTGCCCTGTGCGATACGAAGTTCTTCTGCATTACCCTGTAATACACAGGTTCCGTTTTTTGATGAAGATGGCATGATCAATGATCTTTTCCAGTTCATCCACCAGATGGCTTGACATGATAACGGCAGTGTCGTCTGAGATATTAGACACGATTGTATGAATGATCTTCTCGCGGGCAATGATATCGATGCCGTTTAACGGTTCGTCTAACATAATAACTTCCGAATTCCTTGAAAGTGTTGCAACGATCTTCAGCTTTGCCATCATACCGGATGACATCTCACGCACTTTTTGCTTTGGCGACAGATCCATTTCCTGTAACAGTCGCATGTATTTGTCATAATCAAAATCAGCGAAGAAATCACGGTAATATTTTCCGACATCGATGCAGTTCATATAACCGAAGAAATAGGCTTCTGTAGGCATATATGCGATATGCGCCTTTGCTCTGTAATCCAGTGGACGGTTATCTATTGTGATCGTACCGGAGGACGGTTTTGAAAGCCCGGCGATCATTTTCATAAGGGTGGATTTACCGCTTCCGTTTGGACCGAGTAGAGCATAAATGTTACCGGATATGATATCCAGTGACAGGTCCGAAACAGCGGTCGTACTCATATACTTTTTTTACTAAGTGTTCACATTTAATCATAGTATTCATTCCTTTCAATACTTGTTTTTACAGGGAATAGTAGTCCTGCAATAATCGGATGATCTCTTCCGGCGTATATCCCATGCCGGTGAGCTGTTCATCCAGAACTGTAAGGATCTGCTTTAACTGTTCCTGTTTCAGCCGATCAATTACCTGAGGATCTTCTGTTACAAATGTACCAATTCCACGTTTCGTATATGACAGTCCGAGAGATTCCATCTCGTTATAAACCCGGGCCGCGGTGTTTGGGTTGATGTCATATTGGATGGCAAGCTCTCTGGATGATGGGAGCTTGGTACCAAGTGGCAGGGTACCTGTAATAATCTTCTTTTTTATATCATCGATGACCTGAAGGTAGATCGGCAGGTTTGATTTAAATTCCAAATGCTTCCCTCCTAACTACTGTGCTAGTTGGATAGTACACCAATACACTTGGGATGTCAAGCATAAAAAATAAATTTATAAATATTAATTTGCCGGCAAAAACTTCCGTTTACAGGTGAATTGCCGGATAAAGGTTGAAATTAATGAGAATAATTCTTAAAAAGGTATTCAAACTTGACAAAATATGTGTTAGTATAGACTTATCAAAAGTAAGATCGGAATAAATCATTGGAGTGAGCAGGTATGGCAGAGAAAAGAAATACAAAACAAAAACAGGTTATATATTCGGTTATAAAAGAATTAAAATGTCATCCGACTGCCCAGCAGCTTCATCAGATTCTTGTGGAGAGGGGATATAATATAGGTGCATCGACTGTATACAGAGTATTGGCGGATGCGGTTGATGACGGCATTATCATGAATGTATTCTCATTTGATAAGAATGAACATTTTGACGGCAATCCGGTTCCGCATTATCATATTATCTGTACTAAATGCGGAAGAATCTTCGACAGCCATGTGCCATATGATCCTGAGATCGATGAGCGGGGCAGACTGGTGGATGAGGACTTTATCATTTCATCCCACAATCTTGAATATGTCGGCATCTGCCCTGAATGTCAGAACGAGCAGGAATAACACCATGCTTTGATGGGTTGTTCAGGTTTTATATAAGATTTCAATATAGCATACACATACAGCAACAACCATATGGGTGTTGCTGTATGTGTATGCTATATTTTATGCAATCTTATATAAATCCTGATAGTGTTATAAAGCATGGTGTTATTCCTGCTCTTTGTTATCTTCATTGTCTTTCTTGTCAAAGACTTCGAATTCGGCGTCGTTATTCTGGATGGTGGAGATCACCTTGGCAGATTTTACAGGACGCATCGGATCGGTCATTGGATTCTGGATGAAAGTCTGGTTTGATGATGGCAGGACAACATTCTGACCAAGAATGGATCTGCGGTCACGGATCGCACGGCGTCTGGCACGTTCTTCTGCAGGGAGCTGTTCCTCATCTTCCATATTCTCATCTGCTTCGGGCCCCTCGTCGATGTCTTCCGGTTCATCCATGTCATTATGATCTGTGACAGGCTTATGCTCGGAATTTGACCGGGCTTTTTGCCGCGCATATTCAAAAAGAGTGCTTATAAAGTCGGAGCTTTCAAAGCTGTTTTTTTGACCGGACGATTTATCGGTTTCGTTGGTATCTTCATCATCTTCAAGTTCTTCCATGTCTTCGTATTCGATTGAAGAATCAATATCGGAATCTTCGGAATCAGCGCTTTCGTCTGCAGTGCCTGCATCAGATTCATCCGAATCGTCTTCTTCCGGTTCTGCATTTCCGAATAATTCATCGAAATAGGACTGTTCGATATGGATATCAAAATCTGCTTCGGCATGTCCGACCTCATCCTTGCAGTCGTTATAAATCTTTGTGTTATACGTTTTCTTAAGCTGTTCAATCAGTTCTTTATCATCATACTGAAGCTGCTCCAAAATACGAGCAACAATGATTCCCTGATATTCGTCGCTCCAGCCATCTTCGAGCTTGATCACGATACCGAGCTTCCGGCTTCGGATCGCCATACAGATCACACCTCTGGAACCGTCCTTCATAAGAAGATCCGGGTTCTTATTTACATAGTAAGATGGTGTAAAGTAATCGTTGATCTTTTCAGGATTCTTGTTAATACAGTCGAAGTTATAGGTGATTGCTTCCCGTATATCATCCGGCAGGTTGAACGGATCTGCAAGTTTTGCATAAGCAAGTGCGATATTACGCATTGGAAGTGCAAATACCGGAACACCACAGCCGTCGATTCCCAGACTGATCCGGTAAGTCGGAGTCTGGCTTAGCATGGATAAGAATGAAATGATCTGCTTCTGGACAGGAGAGTCCGGAAGCTGGTAGCCGGTGACTTTTCCTGTCAGTTCACGCTGCAGCATCATAAGGCTTAAGTGCTTGCCGGAGCAGCAGTGCTGCAAACGGCTCTTGCCCTCTACAGGATTCAGCTTGGAACCAAGTGCAAGCTTGTCCGCAAGCGGTGTTGCAGATGTGGAGATCGTTGGATTCATGATCATATCTTCTTCTTTTAAGCCCGTTTTTTCCATGATGCTCTGAAGTACATAGATGTGATGATTACTGCCCCAGTGAGAGGAATTACAGATCGTTACTTCTTCCTCGCTCAGGTTATATTTTTTATGAAGACCTGCAAGCAGGGTAGGAAGCACCTGGATCGGTTTGCTTGCGGAACGCATATAAGTCTGGCGCTCAATATCACCGGTATAAGCAATTGTTTCGCCGGTTGATGAAACAATAGCAATAGATCCATAATGTACATTTTCAACAACATCGCCACGGTATTCTTTTACTAAAATTTCAGCCATAAGTTCTTCTTCCTTTCATCTTCGTATACTCAGGCATTTTGTGGGATTATGACAGGTCAAAATCTGTGTAACAGCCTGAAAGTATATCGGTAAAATAATTAAGTAGAGTTTATCACAAGTAGAAAACCATTTCTACCCGGAGAATATAGGAAAGAAATTTTTTTAATCAAAAATAACCAGTAAAAATTGTTAAAAGATACATGAAAAATTCATGCAAAATATGTGTTTGTTTTGTAAAAATGTTTAAAATTTCTATATTCTTTCAACTTTTATTGTGAAAATGCAATAAAAAACTTTGCTTATTACAAAAACAGTGGTATAATGCATTTATATTAATACGCACGAAGGGGTGACATTATGATTAAAAAAGAAATGATAGCCATGCTTCTTGCAGGAGGACAGGGAAGCCGTTTAGGTGTTCTGACCTCTAATCTGGCTAAGCCGGCTGTAGCTTTTGGCGGCAAATACAAGATTATCGATTTCCCATTAAGCAACTGTATTAATTCAGGTGTTGATACAGTAGGTGTTCTTACACAGTACAGACCACTGAGGCTTAACCAGCATATTGGAATCGGTATCCCTTGGGATCTGGATCGTAACATAGGAGGCGTGACAGTTCTTCCGCCATACGAGAAAAGTGATAACAGCGAATGGTATACAGGTACTGCAAATGCTATTTATCAGAACCTGGAGTTTATAGATTATTATAATCCTGAATATGTTCTGATATTATCCGGTGATCATATCTACAAGATGGACTATGAAAACATGCTGGAATATCACAAATCCTGTGATGCTGATATTACACTTGCTACATATCAGGTACCATGGGAAGAGGCTAGCAGATTTGGCGTTGTAATTACAGATGAGAACAATGTTATTTCAGAATTTGAGGAGAAACCTGCAAATCCTAGAAGTAACAAAGCATCTATGGGTATATATATATTCAGTTGGAAGGTGCTTCGTGAGGCACTTGTAAAGATGAAGGATCAGCCGGAATGTGACTTTGGTAAGCACATCATTCCCATACTGCCATTCAAATGGCAAGAAGATCTGTGCATACGACTTCAAGGGTTACTGGAAGGATGTAGGAACACTTGGTTCTTACTGGGAAGCAAATATGGAGTTAGTAGATATTGTTCCTGAATTCAATCTGTATGAGGAGTTCTGGAAGATCTACACCAAGACAGATGCGATCCCACCACAGAACATAGATGCAAGCGGCAGAGTAAGCAGATGTATCATCGGTGAAGGAACAGAGGTATACGGCGATGTTGAGAATTCCGTTATCGGTTCCGGTGTTACGATCGAAAAGGGTGCAGTCATCCGTAATTCGATCATTATGAATAACGCAACGATCGGTGAGAATGCATATATGGACAAGGCTATCATCGCAGAGAATGTTAAGATTGGTAAGGATGCTAAGCTTGGAATCGGAGAAGAAGCTGTCAATGAATTCAAGCCACAGATTTATTCATTTGGACTTGTTACGATCGGAGAAAACTCAGTTATTCCTGATGGTGTAACAATCGGTAAGAATACTGCTATATCTGGTGTGACTACTCCGGAAGATTATCCGGATGGTAACTTAAAGAGTGGCGGAAGTATTATAAAGGCAGGTGAATAGAGATGAGAGCATTAGGTATAATTTTAGCAGGTGGTAATAGCAACAAGATGGGCGAATTATCAGCAAAGAGAGCTGTTGCAGCTATGCCTATTACTGGCGGTTACAGAGCTATTGATTTTGCCCTTTCGAATATGACAAATTCCCATATCCAGAAGGTAGCGGTATTTACACAGTACAATACCAGATCTCTGAATGAACATCTGAATTCCAGCAAATGGTGGGATTTCGGAAGAAAACAGGGTGGTCTCTATATATTCACACCAACCATTACATCAGAGAACAGCTATTGGTATAAGGGTACAGCAGATGCCCTTTTTATCAGAACATTAATTTCCTGAAGGACAGCCATGAGCCATATGTAGTTATTGCATCCGGTGATGGTATCTACAAGCTGGATTATGGGTAAGGTTCTGGAAGAGCACATCAGCAAAGGCGCAGATATTACAGTTGTATGTAAGGATCTCGAACCTGGAGAAGATGATGTGAACCGTTTCGGTGTAGTACAGATGGATGCGGACAGTCGTATCGTAGATTTCGAGGAGAAGCCATTGGTTGCAGGCAATAATACGATCTCAACCGGTATCTATGTGATCAGAAGAAGACAGCTCATCGAATTACTGGAAACCTGTGCAAATGAAGGCAGAACTGATTTTGTAAGAGATATTCTTGTAAGATATAAGAATGTAAAGAAGATTTATGGATATAAGATGGATACTTATTGGAGAAACATCGGAACCAAGGAGTCTTACTATAAGACAAACATGGATTTCCTGAACAGAGATGTAAGAAACTATTTCTTCAAGCAGCATCCTGACATCTACCCAAGGTGGAGGATCTTCCACCAGCAAAGTATAATGGGGAAGCGGTTGTGAATAACAGCCTGGTAGCAAGTGGATGTATCATAAATGGTACTGTAGAAAATTCGGTATTATTTAAGAAGGTATACATTGGCAACAACTGTGTGATCAGAAATTCTATCATTCTGAACGATGTACACATTGGGGATAATTGTGTAATTGAAAACTGTATTGTAGAAAGTAGAGATACGATCCGTGCAAATACAGTTCATCAGGGTAGCCCGGATGACATCAAGGTTATCGTGGAGAAGAATTTCAGATACGCATTGTAGCAGATAAGAAAGACAAGGGGGTACACACGATGCAGGTGACCGATATCAGAGTCAGGGGTGTTGAAAAAGAAGGTAAGATGAAAGCCGTCGTTTCGATCACGATTGATAATGAATTTGTAGTTCATGATATCAAAGTGATCCAGGGTGATAAGGGATTGTTTATTGCGATGCCTAGCCGGAAAGCAGCAGATGGTGAGTACAGAGATATCGCACATCCAATCAATACTGAGACAAGAGAACGTCTGCAGCGGATGATACTTGAGAAATATCAGGAATCACTGGAAGCTTAAGACGTGAAACGGAGCTAGCCACTGTAGATGCAGTGGCTGGCTTTTGTGTTAATATTGGTATTTATATATGATAAAGATCTATAACAAGAGGAGAGAAGGTTTATGGTAATAAATAGAGTAATGATATTGTTTTCGGGTTGCTTTTTGATTGTTTGGTCTACTTTCAAATGGAAGATTCCAAATGTGATTTGGAACGCTAAATTAACCAAAGTATGTTCTGTGGCTTTGGGATTGTATAATATTATTTTAGCGATTTGCTTTGAAAAAGATTTAAACATTGCTTTATTCATTGTAGACTTTATTCTCTATATGTTGTTGGATCTAGGATTTTTAACAGTTAAGTTAAAAAGGATAAAAAAGGAAAAATAAAAAGAATCTTCAACTGGGGATTTGCTCCATTTTTGTTATTTTGGCTATGATTATGGTATGTTTTAATTTGAATGAGATTTATGCCAGCATAATGATTTTAGCTGGTGTGTGATGATGGGGATATCTGTTCCTTTTCAGAAAATGAATTGTGATTAAAGTGTCGATTAATAAAGTGGTTGTGAGACGAAATTCAATAAATAAGTTGTTCATTTAATTTGAGAGGAGATTATATTTATGAAATGCTTATCATGTGGTAAGGAAGAATTTGATGAATGTACGAAATATTTCCACCATATGGTTGAAAATGAAATAGGGATAAAGTAAAATTAGCTGTGGTAATCTCATATTTTATTTGGAGGTAATTATGCTGAAAGCAATCATCCTTGCAGCAGGCAAGGGAACAAGAATGAAATCTGAAAAGCCAAAGGTTGTGCACGAGGTGCTTGGGAAACCGATGGTATACTATTCGATAGAAGCGGCAAGAGCTGCCGGATGTGATAAAGTCTGCGTGATCGTTGGATACAAGGCAGAAGAAGTAGAAAAGAGTATTAAAGATACTTATGCGAAGCTTGGTAAGACAGAAGAAATGCAGGATGTAGTAAGTTACCGCACTACAGACCGAACAGCTTGGAACCGGTCATGCGGTCAAGTGTGCTTCTGATTTTATTGGTACAGAGGGCGATGTTGTTGTTCTTTGTGGAGATACACCACTTGTAACCGGTAAGACATTAGAGCAGGCGATCAAGAAGCATGTTGCAGCAGAAAATGGTGTTACGGTTATCTCAGCGATGCTTTCAGATCCATTTGGATACGGAAGAATTATCCGTGATGAGAAAGGCTTATCAAAGATCGTAGAACAGAAGGATGCAACTGAGGAAGAACAGGCGGTTAAAGAAGTAAATTCCGGTATGTATATTTTCAAATGTGATGCATTACTGGCAGCACTTTCACAGATTACAAATGATAATGCGCAGGGTGAATATTATCTGCCGGATACCATTGAGATCATCAAGAAAATGGGACTTCCGGTTGATGCAGCAGCCTTGGAGGATGCAGATCAGATCAAGGGTGTCAATACACTGGAAACAGCTTGAAGAAGCAGAAGAGATAATGAGGTCAAGATAAGATGAAACTGATAGTAGGACTTGGGAATCCGGGAACCAAATATGCGGGAACCAGACATAATGTAGGATTTTCCGTGATCGTAGGACTTGCAGATAAATATAATATAGAATTGAGTGAAAAGAAACATAAAAGCGATTTATGGAAGGGGCATGATAGAAGGAGAGAAAGTGATCCTTGCAATGCCACAGACATTTATGAATCTGAGTGGAGAAAGTGTCCGGGAGCTGGTCGATTATTACAAATGCGATCCATCCGATGTGATCGTTGCTTATGATGATATCGATCTGGCAGTCGGTAAACTTCGAATCCGTGAAAAGGGGAGTGCCGGCGGACATAATGGAATGAAGAATATTATTTCACATCTGGGAACACAGGAATTTGTCCGGGTCCGTGTCGGAATCGGAAAGAAGCCGGATCGTATGGATCTTGCAGATTATGTATTATCCAGATTTGGAAAAGATGAACTTCCGGAGATCAAGGCAGGCTGTGATAATGCCTGTGATGCGATCGCATTGATCTTAAAAGACAGTGCGGCAGCAGCAATGAATAAATATAATTAACTGAAAGATAAAATGTGTTGATCGGAACAGGTCGTATACAGGGTAAAGCTGTGGATACGATCAGACAGGTATAAATAATCAGAAAATAAAAAGAAAGGGAGCCAGGCTGTATCAGCCTGGCATTTGGCGTCGATATGAAGGCAATCAATGAGCCTGTAAAACGTACCGAAAAATTATATACAGATAAAGCGACTGGTTAAAAGAGCAGGATGGCATCGTCAATATATCCGGAAATGACGGAACAGACCGGGTGTATCTGATGCATGCATTTTCATCCGATGCACATGTAAGGCTGGTCGTAACCTACAGCGAACAGAGAATGGAACAGTTATATGAGGACTTCCGTTTCTATGATAAAGCGGTGTATATGTATCCGTCGAAGGATATTTTTATTTTACAGCTCAGATATCCATGGAAATTCCTCTATCACCAGACGGCGGATGGATATTTTCAGACGACTGATCGAGGGAGAAGCCTGTACGATCATTCTGACGGTAGATGCGTTATTTGATAGGATGCCGGATCTGTCCTATATTAAGAAAAATGTGGTGACGATCCGTGAGGCAGAAGAACTGGACGTCGAGGCGCTTAAGAAGCGCCTGGTGGAACTGGGGTATGAAAAAGGCAGACAGTGTAGATGGTGTCGGACAGTTTGCTGTGCGTGGTGGTATCATTGATATTTTTCCTCTGACAGAGGAATGTCCATATCGTATCGATATGTGGGATACGGAGGTCGATACCATTCGAAGCTTTGATGTGGAAAGCCAGCGGTCGATCGAACAGGTGCAGGAGATCCAGATCTATCCAGCAAGCGAGATGGTGTTGTCTGATCGCAGGACGGCGCAGGGTATCCGTAAGCTGGAGCAGGAGTTCAAGCCATATTATGAGAAGCTGCGGAAAGAATTCAAGACAGAGGAAGCTGCCCGTCTGAAGAAGCAGATCGGGGAGATCAAAGAGCAGTTGACTGAGTTCCATGGAATGGCAGGCGTCGACAGTTATGTAGAGTATTTCTACAGTAAGACAGTATCACTTTTAGACTGCTTCCGCACAAAGAATACAGTTATTTTATTGGATGAGACTTCGAGGATATCAGATTATGCGGATAACTATATGGCGACCTTCCTTGAGAGCATGGAGAGCCGTCTGGAGGGTGGTTATATCCTTCCGGGTATGATGAATATTTTATTTACTTATCCGGCAATCGTGCAGAAGATGGAGGCATTTCAGACGCTCGCATTTTCTATTCTGTATCATGAGGATCGGTATTTTACGATCCGGCATGATGTAACATATGACAGCCGTGTAGTTAATTCTTACAGGAATAATTTTGAAGCGTTGATTGCGGATATCGGAAAATGGCGAGAGAAGAATTACCGTATCATATTTATCTCACCATCGACGACCAGAGCAAAACGCATGGTTGAGAATCTGACCAGCCATGATGTGGCGTGCTTCTATTCAGAGGATACCGACCGTGTTCTTTCTGAGAAAGAGGTAATGGTTACGACAGGAAGACTTCGGGCAGGATTTGAGTTCCCGGAGCTGAAGCTGGTTGTGATAAATGAAGGCGACGTCTTTACTGCACGGAGCAGTATGAAGAAAAAGAAGAACCAGAAGCCTCGGTATTCCGGTGAAGTGATCAAGGATTTCTCTGATATCAGCGTGGGTGACTGTGTGATTCATGAACGCTATGGTGTTGGTATCTATGGCGGTATCGAGAAGGTCGAAGTGGACGGTGTCTTAAAAAGATTATGTAACGATCAATTATGCAGAGGGCGGAAAGCTCTATGTGCTGGCCTCTGAGGTAGACTGTATCCAGAAATACAGTGATAAAGAGGGCAGACGGCCGAAGATCAACAAGCTCGGCAGCAAGGACTGGGAGAAGACCAGAAGCCGGGTAAAAGGTCATGTTGCAACGATCGCGAAAGAGCTGGTGAACCTGTATGCGAAACGACAGGCATCACAGGGCTTCTGCTATTCGAAGGATACGATCTGGCAGCAGGAATTTGAGGAAATGTTCCCGTATGAGGAAACGGATGACCAGAAGAAAGCGATCGCAGAGACAAAGGCAGACATGGAGAGCAGCAAGATCATGGACCGTCTGATCTGTGGTGATGTGGGCTTTGGTAAGACCGAGGTTGCGATCCGTGCGGCATTTAAGGCAGTATACGATGGCAGACAGGTTGCTTATCTTGTGCCGACTACGATCCTTGCACAGCAGCATTATAATACATTTAAAGAACGTATGAAGGAATTTCCGGTCGAGATCCGGCTGTTGTGCCGTTTCTGTACACCGAAGGAGGTTCGGGAGACGATTGCTGATCTGAAAGCCGGCAAGGTGGATATCGTGATCGGAACACATCGGTTGTTGTCCAAGGATGTGGCATTTAAGCAGCTCGGTCTGCTGATCATAGATGATAGGAGCAGCGGTTTGGTGTCACACATAAGGAAAAAGATCAAGCAGATGAAGACAAATGTTGACGTCCTGACCTTGACAGCGACGCCTATTCCTCGTACACTTCATATGAGCCTGATCGGTATCCGGGATATGAGTGTTCTGGAAGAAGCGCCGGTTGACAGACGGGCGATTCAGACCTATGTCATGGAGCTTGATCCCGAACTTGTCAAAGAAGCGATCAAGCGTGAGCTGGCGCGGGATGGTCAGGTATATTATGTATATAACCGGGTAAATAATATAGAGATGATCACATCGGAGATAGCATCCCTTGTACCGGATGCCGTTGTTGAGTATGCACATGGACAGATGCATGAACGACAACTAGAGGACATCATGTACCGGTTTATCAATCATGAGATTGATGTGTTGGTTACTACGACGATCATCGAAACAGGCTTGGATATTCCGAATGCAAATACCATGATCATTCATGATGCGGATACATTTGGTTTATCCCAGTTTGTATCAGCTCCGTGGCCGTGTCGGTCGTTCAGATCGGAATGCATATGCATTTCTGATGTACCGTCGGGATAAACTTATTAAGGAAACTGCGGAAAAAGAGACTGAAAGCAATCCGGAAATTTACCGATCTTGGTTCTGGAATCAAGGTGTCCATGAAGGATCTGGAGATCCGCGGCGCGGGAAATATCTTAGGCGAGGATCAGTCCGGTCATATGGAAGCAGTTGGTTATGATCTGTACTGTAAGATGTTAAATGATGCGATCCGTCAGGAGATGGGCGAGAAGGTTGAAGAACGGTTTGAGACAACCGTACAGCTTCCGGTGGATGCTTATATACCGGCTGAATATGTCAAGAATGAATTCATTAAGCCGGATCTGTATAAGAGGATATCTCATATCGCATCGGATGATGATTACGATGATATTATTGACGAATTAAACGACAGATTTGGAGAGATACCGACAGAGGTTCTGAACCTGCTTGATGTATCTTTATTAAAGGCAAAGGCAAATTGTGCCTATATAACCAGCATTATGCTGGCGGGGGCGGAGCTGCGGTTTTCGATGTTTAAACAGGCGAAGATCGACACAGCAAAGATTGATTCGTTATTAGATAAATACAGAGGAAGCATGAAATTTGTGATCGGCAATAGTCCGTCTTTTGTGCTTAAGATGAAGACGATCACAGAGAAAGAAATCTGGAAGCAGGCGAGAGCGGTTGTAGCCGATATCGCGGAACTTGCAGAAGAATAAAAGATGATCAGTATACCGAAAACGGTAATATTTGCAGGATGATGCAGATGCTGGAATCGGTGAGTTGGAAGAACAGGAGGTTTGGTGGATGAAACGTAGAATTCTAAAGACTGTTTCTTTGATCTGTGCATGTGTGATGTTACTTGCACTTGTGGCGTGCGGAGAAGAAAGTCAGGATAATACAGGAAAATATATCGTATTCAAATTCGGAAATGACAACATTTATCTGGACGAGGTGTATATCTATGCACAGACAACCATTGATGAGTACGAAAAGGAATACGGCAACGATATCTGGGGAAAAACGATCGAGACGGATGGTGGCATCGAGATGAACGTCGAGGAAATGGCAAGACGTGAAGTGATCTCCAATATTGTCCAGACCAAGGCGCTGATCGCACAGGCGGATGAATATAAGATCAGTCTGACGGCGGAAGAACAGGCACAGGCAGAACAGGAAGCGGAAGATTTCTATAACAGTCTGACCGATGAGCAGTTGAAAGAAACCGGCATGGAGGCAGATACACCATCCCGTGTTCTTCAGGAGAATGCACTCGCAAAGAAGATCTACGATCATGTCATGAGCGATTCCTCTGCTGAGGTGTCCGATGAGCAGGCAAGAATGACGACATTTTACGATATGTTCTTTGAGTGTTATTATGAGGATGATTTTGGGAATATCGTAGTATACAGTAAGGATAAGATTGCAGAACAGAAACAAAAAGCGGACGAGGCTTATACTTCGATCAAACAGCAGTTATCGGACAATCCGAACCTGAATATCACTTTCCTTGGTCACACAAATAACCTGCAATATGCAGGAAGCCATACCATGAGTAAGGATCAGATCCTGGAAAGCTATGGACAGGAGGTGCTGGATACTTTATATGATATGCAGGATGGAGATATCTCACAGGTTATCGAGACTGAGAATGGCTATCATATCTTCCAGATGACATATCTGACGGATGAGAAGGCAACCGCTGCGAATAAAGCGGAGCTGACAAAAGCGGCAAATGATGCCTATTTTAATAACCTTTTAACGAACTGGGTATCGAAGATTGATAAAGATTACACATATTCCAAGAGCGTAAATACTGATGTGTATAGTATGATCACGTTTAATTAATGGGATAGAATAAAAATGTCCATGGTACATTTCGTGCCATGGACATTTTTATTTCGCCTGTTTATTTTCTTCCGGTTGAGCCAAATCCGCCTTCACCGCGTACAGTATCGGATAATTTCATTTACAGTATGGAAACATCCGGTAATGTATGGGGTGATAACAAGCTGCGCAATACGTTCGCCGCTTTCAATCGTCTGATCGACATTAGAGTGGTTATGGAGTGCTATCATGATCTCTCCACGGTAATCTGCATCGATAACGCCTACTTTGTTGGCAGGTGCAAGACCACGCTTACAGGCAAGACCGCTTCTTGCATAGACCAGTCCGGCATAGCCGGCCGGAATCTCGATAGCCAGTCCGGTGTGGATGAACTGGGTTTCTCCGGCAGCGATCGTTACCGGTTCCTCCATGCAGGCATACAGATCTGCGCCGGCAGCAAATTCAGAACCATAAGAAGGAATTGTCGCATTTTTATTCAGTTTCTTAATGTTAATATCAAATGTGGTCATTAGAAGTACCTTCCTTTCTCGTCCCATAAGACTGCTTTTTTGGCAGCTAATGATTTTGGAACATCCAATATTCTCTGATTTGTAGAACCTCTGAATCGTAGATCCAGAACTTTCTTTTCTTCAACAAATTCTCCATCGACTAAAACATCCAGATAGGACAGGAATTTGTGAGTGAAATCCCACTGGAAATACATCTTGTCCAGAACGTCTTTTTCAAAATCATAGCCTGTATAGCACGAGATTGTTTTATCTGGATAAGCAGCCTTGAACTGTTCCAGAAGTGGAAGCAGTCCCTGCTGATTGACGAATTCCAATGGTTCGCCGCCAAGCAGTGTAAGCCCTACAATATGATCCGGCTTACAGAGTTCAATGATCGTATCAATTTCTTTTTGAGTAAAAGGCTTACCTGCGTTGAAATCCCAGGTATCCTGATTAAAACAACCCTTACAGTGGTGTGTGCAGCCGGATACGAACAGAGAGTTCGGACTCCGGTTCCGTTTGCGATATCACACCGTTTGATATCCATATAATTCATAATTGTTATTTCTCCCATACAAAAAGTATGGCCCGCATTGCCCTCTACGACATGCAGACCATACAAAATTGAAATTATTAATGCACTTAGTTAAAAATCGGATGTAAACTGTTCATACAAGTAAATACTTTATGCATAGCTTTAATATAAACCAATTTTTTTTCAATATAGCAAGTGTTTTTTATAAAAATTAAGGTATAATCTGATCGTCTGTGGTATATATTATTCTGTTTGTGCTACGGATGAATCACATGCATCAGACCTGAATCCTACAGGTGTAATACTCTGGAAGCCATTTCTTTAGTCTTGCCTACGTTCCAGAAGTTTTCACCGAGATAACCACATGTTCTTCTTGTAACGTTCATCTTTGCGTGGTCTTTGTTGCCACACTGCGGACATTCCCATTCACCATCTGCATTGATGATGATCTCACCATCATAGCCGCATACATGACAGTAATCGGATTTTGTATTGAACTCAGCATACTGGATATTCTCATAAATGTAGCGGACCACTTCCGCGAGAGCATCCAGATTGTTACGCATATTTGGTATCTCGACATAGGAGATCGCACCACCGGATGAGATCGTCTGGAACTGACTCTCAAATCTGAACTTGCTGAATGCATCAATCTTCTCACGGACATCAACATGGTAGGAGTTTGTGTAGTAGCCCTTATCAGTAACATCCTTGATCGTACCGAAACGTTCTTTATCAATACGTGCAAATCTATAACATAAGCTTTCGGCTGGTGTTCCATATAAGCCGAAGCCAAGTCCGGTATCAGCCTTCCATTTATCACAGGCTGCACGCATTCTGTTCATAACCTTTAATGCAAATTCTTCACCAACCGGATCTGTATGGCTGACACCCTTCATCAGGATAGAAGTTTCATACAATCCGATGTATCCAAGCGACAGAGTAGAGTAGCCGTTGTGAAGTAATGGATCGATAACCTCACCCTTCTTTAATCGTGCGATCGCGCCATATTGCCAGTGAATCGGGCTGACATCTGAAGTTACGCCTTCCAATGCTCTGTGACGACACATCAGGGGCATCATAGCATAACTGAAGTCGTTCATCTAAGAGTGACCAGAATTTCTCTTCATCTCCCTTTGCCAGAATACCGATCTGCGGAAGATTGATGCTGACAACACCCTGGTTGAAACGTCCTTCCCACTTATAGTTGCCATTTTCATCCTTCCAAGGAGAAAGGAAAGAACGACATCCCATGCAGGAGAAGACATTACCTTCATAGTTCTCACGCATCTTCTTGGCGGAAATATAATCCGGATACATTCTCTTTGCGGAGCACTTGATCGCAAGTCGGGTGATGTAATCATATTTGCCGCCCTTTAAGCAGTTGTGCTCATCCAGAACGTAGATCAGCTTTGGAAATGCAGGTGTTACATAAACACCAACTTCGTTTTTAATACCCTCTAAACGCTGACGAAGGATTTCTTCTACGATCATGGCATTCTCTTCAATGTATTCATCATTTGGATCGAGATTCAGGAATAAGGTAACAAATGGAGACTGACCATTTGTAGTCATCAGAGTGTTGAGTCTGGTACTGGATCGTCTGAACACCGGAACGAAGCTCGTCGTTCAGCCTTTCTTTTACCAGTTCCTCTAATGTATCAGCATCTAATCTCTCGCCAAATTCTTCCTGATATAATGCTTTGTATTTATTGTAACTCTTACGCAGATATTTTCCGAGGTGACGGATATCAACGGACTGACCACCATACTGGCTGGAGGCAACGGCAGCAATGATCTGTGTAACGATCGTACACGCAACCTGGAAGCTCTTCGGGCTCTCAATCAGTTTGCCGTTCATGACAGTGCCATTGTCAAGCATATCTCCGATGTTGATCAGACAACAGTTGAAAATCGGCTGTAAGAAATAATCAGCATCGTGGAAATGGATCGCACCTTCTTCATGTGCTTTTGAAATCTTTTCAGGCAGCAGAAGTCGTTTGGTCAGATCCTTTGACACCTCACCGGCGATCAGATCTCGCTGAGTGGAAGCAACAGTTGCGTTTTTATTTGAATTCTCTTCCATAACATCTTTGTTTCTGTTCTGGATCAGGCTGAGAATGGAATCGTCAGTTGTATTTGCTTTACGGATCAGTTCACGGCTGTATCTATATATAATGTAAGTTTTGGCAAGAACGAATTTCCCTTCTGCCATAATCTTCTGCTCGATGATATCCTGGATGTCCTCGACCAGCATTCTTTTTCTGTTTTTTGCTTCGATACCGTCTATGATCTCTTCTATTTTTTCTTCAGAAATTTTTTCGCAGTCTTCGACTTCGGCATTTGCCTTCTGGATGGCAACGATAATCTTGCTGCGATCATAGGATACGGCTCGACCGTCTCTTTTGATTACCTGCATTTTTACATTCTCCTTCAAAATTGATTATCTAGATATTGAGTGCAATATTTTCTCAAACCCCAACATATTGCGTCGCGTGTGAAAAAAAGACAAAAAAATGAACGATTTAAAATCTGTGAGACTAAAAAATCGTTTGGAATATTTTGTAACTCTATGTCCCCCGACAGTTACACATTATAGCATCACCATTTTGGTTTGTCTATATCAATCAGTACAAAATATTGAGAAAAAATCAAAGAAATAATACTAGATATTGTGTTGCATGGGAAAATGTGATTTACTGTTCGAGTGGTGATTGACATTATGTGAAATTGTCGGAAATTGTATCTGAAAGTATGGATACTGTCGAAGTATTGCGAACAATCAGGCATTTAACAATAACGTTGCATAGTTTGTGACATTTCTATGAATTACTTAAAATAGCTTTATTTTTAATTGGAAATGTGATATAAAGCTATGATAGGTGATACCTAATTTTATAATAATATAGAGGTAAGTACAATGAGAAAATTGAAAAAGGGACTTGCGGTTGCTCTTGCAATGGCAATGACATTATCTATGGCTGTGGGATGCGGCGATAAAAAAATACAACCGGTAAGCTTGACAATGCAACACAAACGGATGCGACTTCATCAGACAGCAGCACAGAGGCAGCAGAAAGATTTGACGATCGATGAGTATATCGAGAAATATGCAGATGGCGTTACGCTTGGAGAGTACAAAGGAATTGAATATGAATATGCACCGGAAGCGGTAACTGCAGATGATATTCAGAGCAAGGTAGATTCTTTTTATTTCATCCTGCACTACTTATAATGAAGATAAGACAAGTGCAGCAAAGATGGGTGATATTGTAAATATCGACTTTGTCGGAACTGTAGATGGTAAGGAATTTGAAGGTGGTAATTCTGATGGAAATGGTTATGATCTGACATTGGGAAGCAAATCTTTTATTGATGATTTTGAAGATCAGATCGTAGGTCATAAAGCCGGAGATACATTTGATGTAAATGTAACATTCCCGGAGGATTACAGTACAACAAACACAGAACTGAATGGAAAGGCTGCAGTATTTAAGACGACTGTAAACTACATTAAGATTCCGGTTGAACCAGAGTACAACGATGAACTTGTTGCCAATAATACTTCCTATAAAACAGTAGATGAATATGAAGCATCAATCAAAGCAGAACTGGAAGCAAGCAATGAGACTGCAGCACTTACTTCTGCACAGAATGTGGTTATGACAAGTGTTATTAATAAAGCACAGATCGAGAATGTACCGGAAGATGAAGTTGAAAGTCTTGCAAGCGAAATTATTGACAACCTGAAAGCTCAGGCAAGCTCCTATAATTTCGATTATGCAACATTTATCAATTACTACTATGGATACAGTGATGAGGAGTCATTTGCAGAATATGTAAAGCAGATCTGTGAAGAGTCCGTAAAGGAAAAGAAGGCTGTCTGTGCGATTGCAAAAGCAGAGAATATTACGATCGATGCAGATGAAGAAACAGCATATATTAAGAAGCTGGCAGACAATAATTCTACAACAGAGGATCAGATCAGAGAGCAGTATTCTTCTGAAGATCTGATGTATTATACACTTGCAGATAAGGTTATGACTTTCCTGCTTGATAATGGCAAGAAGGTAGAGAGTACAGAAGCTGCAACAGAAGCAACAACGGCTTCTGAAGAAACCACAGAAGTAACAACAGAGGCAAACTAAAGCGGATGTTGAAACAGGATCCTTAAAATGAGGATGATAAAATAATAAGATGAAGCCTTGAGGAGAAAGATTATATTATGAAAATGAAGAAGGTAATGACCCTTTGCCTGGCAACCGTTGTCGGCATGGGAGTGCTTAGCGGATGTGGAAGCACAAAGAGTGAATTCAAGCAGTATGCAAAATGTGCAGAGGTAAGTGATTATGATGGCGTTGAATATGTTCCGGCATCTAGAGAGGTAACACAGGATAAGATCGATGAGAAGATTGATTCATTCTGTACAGATAATAATATAGAGACAAAGGATTATGACAGTGCCATTAAAGATGGTGATGATGTCAACATCAATTATGTAGAAACGATCAATGGTCAGGAAAAGAATAAGAATGATGATGAAGCCGGAACCAGTGTTGTTATAGGCAAGGATGCATTAGCACCGGGATTTGATGATCAGATGATCGGATTAAAGCCTGGTACAGAGAAGAAGATCACGATCACATATCCGGATGATTATTCTGATACAACAGTAGCAGGAATGGAAGCTGTATTTGATATAAAGATCAATTATATCAAGATAACGACGACACCGGAATATACAGATGACCTTGTGAAGTCGGCTACGGATGGTAAATATACAACGACGGAGGATTATACCAAGTATCTGACAGATGAGCTTCAGAAGGATACAGACAAAACTGCAGACAGTACAGATCGTGCAAATGTATTAAAGGCAATCAAAGAGAAAACAACATTTAATCAGTATCCGGAAGGCGAAATTGATTCCTATGTCAAGAGTGTTATGGATAATATCGAGTCCAGTGCCTCCCAGTATGGAATCGGCGTACCAACATTCTTACAGTATTTCTATGGATATACAGATGAATCTGCATTTGTTTCCTATCTTCAGAGCACAGTTGAATCTGTAATGCAGGAGAAGATCGTTGTCAGCTCGATCGCGTTAGAAAAAAATCTGATCGCAAATGATAAAGAGACTGATGCATATAAGCAGAAGCTGATGGATGATAATGAGGTAGACGAGGATACGATCAACTCCAAATATTCAGCGAGCGATCTGAAATTCTATGCAACAGAGGAAAAGGTTCTTGATTATCTGATGGGTACAGCTGTTCAGGTAGATTCAACAGAAGCAAGTTCAGAAGATGCATCGGAAGATGGTTCCACTGAAGCAGAGAGCACAGAGTCAACAACAGAGGCAGCTTCAGAGGCAGAATAATAAAAAAGTTGCTGTTTTTATAAAATTTGTTTTGACAAGAAGCAGATGACGTGCTATATTAAACGAGTGCGTGAGGTAAAAGCACGTTCATGCAGTTGTGGCGGAATTGGCATACGCGCATGATTCAGGTTCATGTCCACTTACGTGGGTGTGGGTTCAAGTCCCATCAACTGCATTGATATTAAGGAAAAAGAAGTCTTAGTTTTAAGGCTTCTTTTTTCTATATACAGGTTTGACATTACAGGGAAACTGGAATATAATGTAGGATACTTGTGAGAACTTAACGGAAAAACACAGATATTGTTTAGGAGGTAGTCGGCGATGGCTGAAAAGAAACAGGTAGTTACCTATACAGGACTTAAAAAAAATTGAAGAAGAACTTCCAGGATCTGAAGGTAAATAAACGTAGAGAGATTGCTGCCAAGATCAAGGGAAGCAAGAGAGCAGGGAGACTTATCTGAGAATGCTGAGTATGATGCAGCAAAGGACGAGCAGCGTGATATCGAGGCAAGAATCGAGCAGTTAGAGGCTATCCTGAAAAATGTAGAAGTCGTTGACGAGGACGAGGAGGTTGATACAGAGGTTGTCGGTATCGGTCGTACCGTAACAGTATATGATTATGAATTTGACGAGGAAGTTGTGTTCCACATCGTTGGTTCAACAGAAGCAGATATCATGAAGAACAAGATCTCTGATGAATCACCGGTTGGTATGGCATTAAAGGGTGCGCGCGTTGGTGAAGAAGTAACGGTAGAAGCACCGGACGGAGAATTCAAATACAGAATATTAGATATCAAGAGAGCAATCTAATAAACAGAATGATCAATATAGTATAGAAAGAGATTAAACAAAGATGGCAGAGAATAAGCAGAACAATCAGGCTAAGCCACAGGATGTAAATAAGCTGTTACAGGTTCGTCGTGAGAAGCTGGCAGATTTACAGGCGGCTGGCAAGGATCCATTTGAGATTACAAAGTATGATGTGACTTATCACAGCACAGATGTAAAGGAAGCATATACAGCACATGAAGCAGAGCTTCTCGCAGGCAGACAGGAACCGGATGTAGAAGGGCTGGATGATGCACAGAAGAAGGAAGTGCTGAACAACGATTATAACGAGAGAAGAGAAATCATGGATGCATCACCGATCCATGTAAGCATTGCAGGACGTATGATGTTCAAGCGTGTTATGGGTAAGGCATCCTTCTGTAACATTCAGGATCTTCAGGGAAGCATCCAGGTATATGTTGCAAGAGATGCGATCGGAGCAGAATCTTATGCAGATTTCAAGAAATCTGATATCGGTGATATCTATGGTGTAAAGGGATGGGCCTTCCGGACAAAGACAGGAGAGCTTTCTATCCATGCAGAAGAAATGACACTTTTAAGCAAGTCATTACAGATCCTTCCGGAGAAGTTCCACGGATTAACAGATACAGATACACGCTACCGTCAGAGATATGTAGACCTGATCATGAATCAGGAGAGCAAGGCAGTATTTGTAAAGCGTTCCAAGATTTTAAAGGAGATCCGTAACTTCTTAGCAGACCGTGATTTTATGGAAGTAGAGACTCCGATGCTTGTTGCAAACGCAGGCGGTGCGGCAGCAAGACCGTTTGAGACACATTACAATGCTCTGAACGAAGATGTAAAACTTCGTATTTCTCTGGAATTATATCTGAAGCGTCTGATCGTAGGCGGACTGGAAAGAGTTTACGAGATTGGACGAGTATTCCGTAACGAGGGTGTTGATACAAGACACAATCCGGAATTTACGCTGATGGAATTATATCAGGCATACACAGACTATGAAGGTATGATGGAACTGACAGAGTCCATGTTTCGTTATCTTGCTGAGAAAGTTTGTGGAGGCACAAAGATTTCCTATAATGGAATCGAGATTGATTTCGGTAAGCCATTTGAGCGTCTGACCATGAATGATGCGATCAAGAAATATACCGGAATCGACTTCGATCAGGTAGAAGATGATGCAGCAGCTAAGAAGCTGGCTGATGAACACAATATTGCATATGAAGAACGTCACAAGAAGGGTGATATCATTAACCTGTTCTTTGAGGAGTTCTGTGAAGAAAAACTGATCCAGCCTACATTTATCATGGATCATCCAATCGAAATCTCACCACTGACCAAGAAGAAACCTTCTGATCCAAGTAAGGTAGAGCGAGCGTTTTGAGCTTTTCATTAACACATGGGAGATGTGTAATGCATATTCCGAGCTGAACGATCCAATTGATCAGAGAGAGCGTTTTGCACAGCAGGATGCTAATGCGGCAGCAGGCGATGATGAAGCACAGCATACAGATGAAGATTTCCTGAATGCACTGGAGATCGGTATGCCACCGACAGGCGGTATCGGTTATGGTATCGACCGTCTGGTTATGCTGTTGACTGATTCACAGGCAATCCGTGATGTGCTCCTCTTCCCAACAATGAAGAGCTTGGATAAATAAAGCAAGGAAAATCAAGGGTTTCAGAGATTATAGGTCGAGATTTACGACCAATTTACGACCAAATAAATGAAGACACGCTATAATAAAACGGTTAGATTGAAGTCTAACCGTTTTTTGGTATAATAATTCCATTGCTTTGTATAACTCATAATAGAGCTAAAGGAAATAGATAAATAAAAGGCGGGTATCAGCTAGGAGATACTCGCCTTTCGTTTATTTTGCTAAGAATCCGTTTATAAATATTCATCAATGCCTTCGGAATGCATAAATAATTCTGGAGAAGTTTGATTGTAAAATAAGGCTTGAGTAAGATATAGAATTGATTGTTGGTCTTCTGTACCCAAGCATTTGAAATTATCATATACAGTATTATTTTGAAATTCTGTAAGATAAGGATAATACTCGCTCGAAAACGGATAGACTTTATGGGTGAAAATATTAGCTATTTGTAGTTCTTCGGGTATATCGTATTCGATATATACATTTCCTCGTTCATCAGAAGGTATTTTCAATATTTTTGACACTAACTTAAACGTTTTGTTATCTTGTATATTAGCAAGGTTGCGTTTTAGTATTGACTTATATGTATCTTCTGAGAAATCTTCGTCTGCTTCATAGCATAATTCCAATAGCTCTTTTGTTGTCATATTGTTTTGTTTCAGATAGAAATTAATTATATGTTTAATGTCAAAAACCTTGCGTGTGGATTTTTTTTTATGTGTTTTTTTCATTCTTGTTATAGTACCGTTTATAATTTTTTGATAGTTTTCAGGTAATTTATCATAAAATGTTTTTAAACTCTTTAACCATAGTTACTTTCTCCTTGTCAAGGTGCAAAAAAATTTTGAATTATGCATTTTTTCATTTTTTCATTTTTATGATATCCTAAAAAATGTAAATTTACAACGTCTTATGACGATTCAATTTCTGTCTGCAGACGGAAAGGCGAAAGGAAGGAATGGAAATATGCGTATTGAAGGTTTATATAAGAACAATGGTAAGGTGACATTGTACGTAAGTCAAGAACCTGAGTCTTATTATGTGAATCCAGCTGAAGGACGCACTTTTCAAGGTAGAATTGTTAAGTCGATTTACTTGGGCGATTATGATGTAGAAGGTCTTAAAGTGGGTGCTGAAATCGATGTTTTTTATGGGGCGCCTATCACGACGAAATCGGGAACATATGCTCCTATTAAAAAGGTTGAGCTGTTAAAGTGATTGTCATAAGGTGAAAGGGGGGCAAGGTTCTGGTTGCCTTGTCCCTGATAAAAAAGGAGGAAGAAAAAATGCTACAATTAATAGTATATATCATAGTGGGTTTTAGTATCTGCGTTATTTTATACCTTGTTGTTATAAAACTCATCAGAATGTGGACTGGTTGTAGTAATGATGAGGCGGTTGTTAAGTTGCAACGATTCATTAACGGAACTCCAGTATACAGAATAGAAGAGGATATAGGGCTTCAAAATGAGATATGGGAAAATGTTAAAAAAGTAATTGGTGAAAAGCGTTATAATCAGTTGGTTGACTTAAACTCTACTGCTATTAATCCGCAATTATATTTTGTGGGAATTGAAGGTGCTCTCCCGTGTATTGGAATATCGCTATACTATTTAGATGATACAGAGAAGAGAGTGTTGGAAAGCATCATAGTAAATATAGTGAAGAAATATCTTCAAATTTATGGATATTTTACGTCGGTTCTTGTTGTATGGAAAGAACGATATGACCTGAATATGCCTTATTTACAGATTAGGTATGCTAGGAATGATGAAGAAAAAAAGAATCTTAGAAATAGGTATTAAGAATCAGCGTCAAATTATTTCTATGCAAAATTCTGTGGTGGAAGACGATTCGGAGGACGACCTTAATGAATGATGAATTAATGTTGGGGTAGAATCCTTCTTGGAGGAAACACCCTGTTGGCACACTGTGTCGGTGCCGGAAAGTCCTTTGAGATGATGGTTGCCTGCATGGAGCAGAAGAGACTTGGACTTGCCAATAAGACGATCATGGTTGTTCCAAAGCCACTTATCGGGCAGACTGCATCAGAGTTTTTAGAAGCAGGAAAAACACTTACCAACGAGGAGGTCATAAGAGAACTTCTCGAATTACTAAAGAAAAAATGCCATGAAGGAGCAGGCAAACGATGTATTTGAGATATGCAGCTATGTGGATGGACTGGAGAAAAAGATTGATTCCATGACGGAAGAACTCACCAATATGCAGAACCAGATCAAAGAAAATGCAGGAAGATACGCTTATCAATAATGCTAAAAAGGCATTGTCGGAAGCACAGGAGCGACTTAATGCCAGATGTGAGCAGATAAAATCGCAGGTAATTGAAGTGAAAGAACAGGTCAAATCTACTGCTAAGAGCATAGTTGATGAAGCAAAGGCAAAGGGAAGATCTGCATTATACAGGGTGTCTGAGTTCTTAGGAATTAAGAAAAAGATTTCTTGATATCCGAGAGAATGTAAGAGGTGCAATCAAGACAACGGATAATGATATAGCAAAGACAGCGCTTCTTGCAAAAAGGATTTCGTGAAGCTGGTCAGACAGTAGCCAATGCATTTCGTACTTTTGCTGACAAACCGGAGGCGGATTATTCACAGAAAGAGCAGAAACATTTCATTACAAAGGCAGTACTTGCACCTATGAAAGTAGTGAAAAAGATGTTTGTGTTAATGGAGCTGCATCTGGACGCTTCGATTGATAAGCTGGATAATCTGGCGATGAATGTGCAGATAGATAAGGAAAAGCGTATAGAGAATACGAAGAATCTGAAACAGACAGAGCCGGAGAGGGCAGAAGCTGAGCGAGTAGAAGCAGAGATTGTAAATTCGCCGATGGTCGCTGAACCACAGGAGTATCAGTATAATGCAGATGCATTTGAGGCTAGAGGTGCGGATGAGGTGAAGCAGGAAGCGTCACATAAGGAAGTATCAAAGGTAAGAGAAGATAAAGCCAGATAGATATGAGGACGTGGGGGAGATTCTGCGTCCCAACGTCCGTGTGGGCTTGCTTTTATTCGGATATTCGTATATAATGTATCGTGTTGAGTATTATCCATGCGGAGGTGCGGTATGAACGGGATCAAGGGCTATATCTCCATTCGGGAGGCGTCTTACCGTTGGGGCGTGTCAGAGCGGCGGGTCAACCAATACTGCGCCGAAGGGCGGATCCCCGGCGCGTCCCGGTTCGGGCGTTCATGGGCGATCCCGGAAAATGCGGAGAAACCGTCCGACCCGCGCTTTCAAGGACAGCACCGCGATTCCGGCAGGACAAGCACCTGACGGATACCCCTCTGCATGGGAAGCATCCGCAAAAAGGAAGTGAACGCTATGACCTGCGACGAGACCTTGTACCGCCAATATCTGAACGGCGACGACGCGGGGCTGAATGCCCTGATGAAAAAATACGGCGACCCCCTGACCCTGTATATCGACGGCTATCTGCACGACGTTCACGAGGCGGAGGAGCTGATGCTGGATGTTTTCGCCTATCTGTTCACGAAAAAGCCCAACATCCGGGACGGCGGCTTCAAGGCGTATCTCTATAAGGCGGCGCGGCACATGGCGCTGCGCCATAAGAGCAAACGAAAGCCCCTGTTCAGCCTCGATGCGCTGACCGACGAGCCGGACGGACGGCTGCTGGCGGAGGAGGTCATACGGACGGAGGAGCGAAACCGCGTTCTGCACTTCTGCATGGACGAAATGAACCCGGACTATCGGGAGGTGCTGTATCTCACCTATTTTGAGGATATGAGTTACGCACAGGCAGCGGAGGTCACGGGAAAAACGGTAAAAAGCAGATCACCAACATGGTGTATCGCGGAAAAAAGAAGCCTGCGAAGGCTATTAGAACTGGAGGGAATCACTAATGCGGAGCTATGAAGAGCGTGTTGCGGAGACAAAGCGGCGCATCGCCAAAATTGAGCGGGAGAAACGGCTGCGTCGTAATACAATTACCATGGTTTCTGCCGTGGCGGCGTGCCTTGTGCTGCTCATCGGTGCGTCCCTCGCCATGCCCGGCATTGCTGCAAGCATCCGGACTGGGGATTATGTGGGCTTTGAAACGGCGGCAAGCATCTTTCACGACGGTGCGGCTTTGGGATACATCGTCATCGGGCTTCTGGCGTTTTTACTCGGCGTGTGCGTGACCGTTCTGTGCTTCCTGCTGCGGCAAAGATGAACCGAGAGGACAGACAGGATGAGGAAAGCGAGGATGTGCATGGAGCTGATTGAAAACCTGCTGCAACTGCTGGTCATTCGTCGGTGCGCTGCTTTCGGGTATCTTCTACTGGAGAAGCCGCAGGCAGGCGGATTTTCTTCTGCTGTGTTTCTACGGTTGCTTTGCCCTCGGCGCATTCTACTGGACGCTGTATCTGCTGCTGTTCAATACCACGCCGCACGTTTTTTATGTATCGGAGTTCGGCTGGGTGGCGAGCCTCATCTTCCTGCACATTTTTTGCAAGAAACTCTCGCCACTCCAGACGAGCGGCTTCCGTAGCCGCTCTGCATGGCTTGCGCCTGCGTTTGGCGTGCCGCTGCTGGTGTTTTACTGCACCTTCCGGGGACATTCTCTCAACCTGATCTGGTGCGGCATGATGATATGGCTCTTTACTGCGCCATTCGAGGGCTTGCCTATGCGAAAACGCAGATGGGCACGGTGCAGAATATGCGTATTTCCTAGCGGCGATGCTGTGCTTTGTATTTGCGGAGTATCTGCTTTGGACTGTGGGCTGCTTCTGGCCGGATACCTCACCGGCAAAGCCCCTACCGGTGCGATATATGCTGACGTTGCGATTCCACCAGGGCTGCTGCCCGCCACGAGAAAGGCAGTGGAAGCGTGACCTACATCAGAAAACATCTTTCTCTGCATAGTTCTCCTGCTGGTAGCCGCTCTGGGCAGGCGGCGGCTTCGCTTTTCCTGTTTTGCATTGTCGATAAGGGGTGTGCCTGCTTTCGGCCTATAGTAACACCTTTCTTTTTGCGGCGGCGCCCGGGCGGACGCGCCGCCACGGCGGAGATTGCGCCGGTGGTGGAGGAAATGATGAAAGCTGCCGCCGCTGTTCATTCCTTCTGGTGTTTGCTCGAGCTTGGTAGTCACAAGCCTCCTCGCCGCCATCACGTCGCCCCTGAGCTGCCACCTTTGAAAACGTGCTATTCATTCAGAACGGCGTGACTTGCGCTTCTCCTTCTTCATCCGGGGCTTCGGCACGGAGAGCTATGCACGTCCTCTGCGGCCTGATCGTGGGCCGGGCTTGCCAGCCACAGGGGCTGCCGGTGCTGCTGGTGGCAGCGGGAAGATGGTCACTTTCCACTTATCACCAGAGGAAATAACCAGTGCATTTACTCCCTGAGCTGCCTTTTGGCGGCTCTCAAATTTGCGAAAAATTTTGCGTTTAAGAAGTTTTTCGATTTTTTGGCACTGCCCTGCACTGTGTGAAAAGGGTTTTTATCACAGTTCGGAGCAACAAACGCGGAAAGGGGGTTCCACAAACGATATGGCGGCACGATACCGCAGACGAGGTCGCATTCACCGTCAAAAACGCTTGAGGTGCGGGAAAAGCAACCGCCGAGAACGCAGCGCAGATGCATGGTGCGCGACGCTGCTGCGCTTGCAGCAGGTCCGGCACGATTATTACTTATCCCCTGTTGATGATGTGGAGATCGATCTGTTATCA